>JACCEE010862958.1_pt1 | contig 31080 bp, 26 predicted proteins | sample 7449931 | NCBI WGS metagenome assembly JACCEE01 (sample SAMN15323457, study PRJNA562643) | freshwater metagenome | isolation source: river surface water | place: USA:Blue River Watershed | collected 2017-08-19 | reverse complement strand
GAGGAATTGGTGGAAGTTGTGTTGGAGGTACGGTGAGTGATTCTGGATGTTTGACTGCTTGTACTGTTACTGCGGCGACTGGGATTACTGATACTACGGTTGGTGGTGGAACAGGATCTTTGACTTGCAATACCGCAGCAAACTTCACTGGCTCTCTGCCGTACACTTGTTTGAATGGTGAATTTAATTATACTGGCGCGACTAATTGTTCTTGTGCAAGTGGCTATAATATAAGCGGTGCAACGTGCACTCCAATTAATCCCACTTGTTCTGGTGGAACTGAATCTACAGTCACAATTTCTGGCGTATCTTATAAACTACATAAATTTACCTCTTCCGGAACTTTAATATGTAGTGTTGGCGGAACTGCTCGTATTCTTCTAGTCGGTGGTGGTGGTAGTGCTGGTACAAGTAACTCTTACCCTAACGGTGGTGGCGGTGGTGGTGGCGTAATTGACAATTCTTCTTATTCTGTTTCTGCAGCGTCTTATACTATTACAGTTGGTGCTGGAGGAGCTGCAGCTGGACGTAATAATGGTGGAGATTCAAAATTATCTTTAGGTGGATCTGATTTATTAACGGCATTTGGTGGTGGCGGCGGTGGAACTGGCGCTGGTTCTTACGCGGTTGGTGCTAATGGTGGTTCCGGTGGTGGCGGCGGTTTATGGGGTGCTGCTAGTGGTGGTACAGGAGTCAGTGGTCAAGGATATGCTGGTGGAGCTGCTAATAACGGTGGTTTGGGTGGTGGTGGTGCTGGTGCCGGTGGTGGTGGCGGTGGTGCCGGTGGTCCTGGTGGTGCTGCCAATGGAAATGGTTCTCCGGTATATGTTGGACTTGGTGGTGTTGGTGCTCAAAGCCAAATTACAGGAACCAATACTTATTACGGTGGTGGTGGTGTTGGTGGTGCAACAGAGCATTATTCATCTTGTTCTACTACTGCGGCAACAAGCGGTGGCGGTCTAGGCGGCGGTGGAAATATGAACCAAAATGGAAGTGATGGATATGGTGGCGGCGGTGGTGGTGCTTGTCGCTCGGGTCCTGTTAATACAAGAGGTGGATCAGGAGTAGTTATAGTTCGTTACGCTTTGTAACGAACTTAGCGGATATCTGGAAAGATGATGAAGATTTTTGGAGGCCGGGGTCGGAATCGAACCGACGCATAAAAGCTTTGCAGGCTCTTGCATTACCACTTTGCTACCCAGCCTTTTGAGAAGGAAAAATCATGAGGGAATTTCTAATCTAAGTCTGCGAAAAAAGATTACAAGTGACCGAAAGATATTTTTCGGTAATTATTCTTTATTACACAAAATCAGTTTCTGTCATCCCGAATTTAGATTAGCAATCGAGAAAAAAATTATTTTTTTCTCTCGGTGATTTTAGGGCCTCGTAAATAAAGTGCGTCCGGAGTTTGTGATGGCGATTTCTTCAGTGCTAGAAGTCCAACAATATCAGCTTCAATAATTTCTGACTCATCGGTTAACTTTTTATTGATCAAATCAGAGATGATTTTTTTGCCGGAACCGCAAAGTAGAAATTCACCTTGTGGTATGAAATCGCCGATATTTTCAAGCTTCACTACTTGAGATTCAATAATCGTAGTGATCTCACCATTTTGTGCCAAAAATTTTCCGATAAAAAATTCATCCATTTTGGCATCAATCACGACAAGAATTTCTCCTTGATAATGGCGATTGGCAAATGCCAAAGCCTCTAAAGAATTAATCAAAATAAGTGGTTTATTGGTCGCGATTTTAAGAGTGCGAGCAACAGTCAATCCAATACGAACGCCGGTAAAGCTTCCGGGGCCTTGAGTTGCAGTGATTAGATCTAAATCTTGATACCAAATTTTATGTTCATGCAAAATTTTTTCGATTTCTGAAACTAAGAATTCGGCTTGTTTGCCGCTTTCAACAATAGTGTTTTTGCTAAGCAGTTTCTGATCTTCAAGTAATGCTACCGAAAGTGTTGAGTTGGTAGTATCGAAGGCGAGAATCTTCACTTTTAATTTATGACCAATTTAGCGTTAGGAATATCAAGCGAGAAGGTAGGAATTTTGACATTGAAAGTTGTGCCGTCAGCTCTTTGCATTTGATAGTGTCCGGTCATTATTCCTGAAGGGTAGCGCAAATGAACACCGCTTTCGTACTGAAAACTATTGTTGGGTAATATTGTTGGTTGTTCGCCAACAACGCCTTCGCCATTTACTTCTTGGATGGTGCCTTTTTCGTCGATGATTTTCCAATAACGATTGATCAGCTTGATTGTTTCAGAGCTGTAGTTATCGATACGAACGTGGTAGATCCAAACGTACAAACTACCAGCTGAACTAAATTGGCTATCAACAAATTCTGGTCTAACAGTAATTTCAATATCACTTGTGGTTGAAACGTAAGGACTGCCAAGAAGTTCAGACATTATTGCTGACACAGCATCTTGGTTTTTGCCTGATTTAAGATTATTTTGAGTCATTGCGAATTTTAATTCATACGGTCAGTCATATCGACTGAGCGCATTAATTCTTTAAGATCAGTGACACCGTCTAATACTTTTTGCAAACCATCTTCAATCATTGGTGCAAAGCCTTTTTTGACGGCGCACTCTAGAATTTCATTTCTACTTCCTGATCTAGATATAAGTTCGTCAAGTTCACGGTCAATCACTAAAATTTCACTAATTACAACACGACCTTTGTAACCTGAGCCACCACATTTAGTACAACCGACAGATTTAAAAAGTTTGCTGACGTGGCTGTGTTTTGGGCCAAGAAGTCTTTTTTCAAAAGTGTCGACTGGCGCTTCAGCTTTACAATGAATACAAAGTTTTCTAGTCAAACGTTGCGCAATTACACCAACCAAAGATCCACCCATCAAATAATTTGGTACTCCAATATTCATCAAACGTGGAATGGCGCCAATAGCGTCGTTGGTGTGTAGTGAGCTGAAAACTTGGTGACCAGTCATTGCGGCTTGAATTGCGGTAATTGCTGTATCTTTATCGCGAATCTCACCAATCAGAATAACATCAGGATCTTGACGCAATATCGCTTTTACACCTGCAGCAAAATCAACACCGCTATCGGCTTTGACGTTAGATTGACGAATCAGTGGAATGTGATATTCAACCGGATCTTCCAAAGTCATGATGTTTTTATCGATGGTGTTGATCATGCTCAAAAGCGTGTAAAGAGTGGTGGTTTTACCTGAACCAGTAGGACCAGTAATAATAATCATACCTTCAGGTCTTTGAATCATCTTGTTGATGATGTTGCGGTTTGATTGACTGAAACCCAAAGCATCTAAAGAGACGATTGATTGTTTCTCGTCCAAAATACGCATTACGATATTCTCGCCGTTGATCGTTGGCTGGGTTGATACACGGAAGTCGATTTTACGTCCTAATATTTCTGAATTAACGTGACCGTCTTGAGCACGACGACTTTCGGCGATGTTCATGCCTGAAATAATTTTAATACGAACGGCAATCGCTGACCAATAATCGCGGTGAATTGAACGGATTTGCACCATCTCACCGTCAATACGATAACGGATACGAAGGAACAAAGGTTCAGGCTCAAAGTGTAAGTCGGATGCGCCGCGATGCACAGCGTCAGTTAAAATTGCATCTACCATACGAACCATCGGAGAACGATAGTCGCCACGTAATTGTGCTTCGTCATTGATGTTCTTGCTGTTACTGCCTTCGATCTCTCTTAAAATACCCTCAATAGACATTTCGTAATCGTAGTACTGGTCGATAGCGTGCAAAATATCGACTTCGGGAACGTAAGCCGGAGTGATTTTGAAATTAGGTGGAAACCAGCGGCGCAATTGATCGATTGCCACGATATCAAAAATATCTGACATGCCGACCGTGATCGAATCTTTAGTGTAAGAAATCGGAATCAATTTGTTGTGAATGGCAAATTCTTTGGGAACTTTTTTAACTAAGCGCGCATCAATAATTGAGGATTTAATATCGAATTTTACAACACCGGTAGATTCGTTCAAAATCTCTCCTAAAGCACCTTCGGAGATAAAACCTAAATCAACAAGTATGGCACCAATTGTTTGGGAATTTCCAAGACGAGCTTGTTCTTTCAGAGCAATTCCTAACTGATCATCTGAGATTACCTTTTTTTCCAAGAGTTTATAGCCGATATCGGTGTTGTTTGCTGGCGCACCTGTTTTCGGTTTTGCTGCAGAAGTAGAAGCTTCCATTTTTTCTTTGCTTTGATTGATCCTGAAATATTGCCTTTTGGTGAGGGTTTGCTTGAATAATCTTTACCGTTCTTTTTAATGTCAAGAAGGCTGACTCTCTTTAAATTTTTTGAAAAAATATGTCTGTTATAGTTAGATTTGCTCCTTCGCCAACTGGTTATTTACACATTGGTGGAGCACGCACCGCTTTGTTTAATTATCTTTTTGCCCGTCACAATAATGGCAAATTTTTACTGCGTGTAGAAGATACCGACAAAGAAAGATCAACTGAAGCTGCGATTGACGCAATATTACAGGGTCTTAATTGGCTTGGCTTGAAGCATGATGGTAATTATGTTTTGCAGTCGAAAAATTTAGCACGTCATAAAGCAGTTGCTGAAGAATTATTGGCAAAAAATCAGGCTTATTTGTGTTACACTTCGGCGGAAGAATTAGAAGAATTACGTTCGCAAGCTGAAGCTAAAAAAGAAGTTTTTCGTTTTAAAAGTCCTTGGCGCGACAAGGTGCAATCACAAGCATCAACTGTTAAGCCGGTTATTCGTATTAAAGCACCACTCGAAGGTGAAACGATAATCAAAGATTTGGTACAGGGTGAAATTCGTGTAAAAAATTCTGAACTTGATGATTTGGTAATGTTGCGCGGTGATGGCACACCAACCTACATGTTAGCAGTTGTAGTTGATGATCACGATATGGGAATTACTCACATTATTCGTGGTGATGATCATTTAACTAACGCATTCCGCCAAAAAGTTATTTACCAAGCGATGAATTGGAACGTGCCGGAATTTGCTCATATTCCTCTAATTCACGGGCCAGACGGTGCCAAGCTTTCTAAACGTCACGGCGCAACTTCGGTGATTGAATATAAAGACATGGGATATTTACCAGAAGCGATGCGTAATTATTTGCTACGTTTGGGCTGGTCGCATGGTGACGCTGAAATTATAACGGATACGCAAGCGATTGAATGGTTTAACTTAGAAAAAGTCGGTAAATCGCCTTCGCGATTTGATTTTGCTAAGTTGAAGTCGGTTAACAAACATTACATCAAAGAAAAATCTGAAGAAGAATTGTTGGCGCTCAGCATTAAATCAGAATTAAATAATGTTGAAAAACAGCGTTTAATTCGTGCGGCAAAATTTGTCAAAGAACGTGCAGAATTAGTGACAGATTTAGATAAAGCTTTGGAAGTTTATCGCGATAATTTTGTTGCTGAATTTGATGCGGAAAATCAAAAAATAATCTCCGAAAAAAAATCTCTGCTGATTGATTTGCAAAAAATTTTCGCTGATTTGCAAGATTGGTCGCACGATGGAATTAAAAATTCTTTAAATGAATTCGCTGCTGCGAAATCTCTGAAAATCAAAGATTTTGGGCCATTATTGCGAATCGTCTTAACTTTTTCTGCAGCTTCTGCTGGCGGCATTTTTGACGTGGTGGAAATTTTAGGAAAAGATGAAGTTTTAAAAAGAATTACTAACGCAATTTCTTAAAAAATTTATGAAAAAATTAATTCTAGTTTCAGCGTTTTTTTCACTTCTTTCACTGGAATCTTTTGCTAAACTACCAGACGGATTCTTCTTCCAGCCAGCGGTAACAATTGAATACAGTGCACCTTCAATCAGCAGCGGCGTTAGCAAAAATTTTTCTTCCAATAATTTCGGTAAACAAATCAGTGGTTTTGAAAATATTGCTCTTGGTGCAAATGTTCGCGTTCATAAAAATTTAGGATTTAATGCGAACTGGTATCAAGGTGCTTTGAGTGGTAACTCGCTGCAAAATGCTGGTTACTTGAATAACAAAGCGCGTTACAAATTTGACCAATATAATTTTTCAACTTTGGTGTATATTCCAGCAACTAACTTTGCGGAATTTTTTGTTGAAGGAGGGATTGCCAATATCCGCAGCCATTTGAACTATGTAAGCAATAGCGGTTCATCGGTAAGCCAGTCAGCAAATCACAATAAAGGTTTTTATGGTGCAGGAATTCAATTTAAGATTTGTGAAAAATCAGGAGATGCTATTCGTCTGAGTTTTCAAAAATATTCTGGCAAATTAGCTTTGATTGATACTAACTATTCAACTGTTCGAATTGGTTACTTAAAGGTGTTTTAGTTGAAATTATTCAACAATTAATTCCTTACTACTCGCGGTTATTTTTTCGGAAAGCCTTCCAAAATTTTTAAACATTTTTTCTCGTGCCTAAAAATTTTTTCTTCACATCGGAATCGGTGTCAGAAGGCCATCCAGATAAAATCTGCGATCAAATTTCTGACTCTCTTGTTGATGCTTATCTAGCTAAAGATCCTTACTCTCGTTTAGCGATCGAAACTTTTGCCACAACCAATCAAGTAGTTATCGGCGGCGAAATTCGTGCCCCACAAATTTCTAACGAAGAAGTCGAAAATATTATTCGTTCTACAGTTAAAGAAATCGGTTACGAACAAGACGGTTTCCATTGGAAGAATCTTAAGGTTACCAACCTAATTCACGGTCAATCTCCGGATATTGCAGTCGGTGTTGATGCTACTGCTAATAAAGACGAAGGTGCCGGAGATCAAGGCATCATGTTTGGTTATGCTTGCCGCGAAACTGATGTTTTGATGCCAGCAGCAATTTATTATGCTCATCGCATTTTGCATAATATCATGGATGGAGTTAGATCTGGAGAACTGCGTGATCTTGGTCCGGATGCTAAAAGCCAAGTAACTCTGCATTACGAAGATGGCTTTCCAATTCGTGCCGAAACTATTTTGGTTTCAATCCAACACAAAGAAGGAATGACTCAACGACAAGTGCTCGAAATGATTCGTCCTTACGTCGAAAAAACCATGCCAAAAGGTTGGATGTGTAAAGAAGAAAATTTCTTAGTTAATCCAACAGGAAAATTTGTGATTGGTGGTCCAGATGGTGATGCTGGTTTGACTGGTCGCAAAATTATTGTTGATACTTACGGTGGTGCAGCTCCACACGGTGGCGGTGCTTTCTCTGGAAAAGATCCAACCAAAGTTGATCGTTCTGCTGCTTACATGGCACGTTATTTGGCGAAAAACGTTGTTGCAGCTGGTTTGGCACAACGTTGTACAATTCAAATCGCTTATGCCATCGGTATTTCTAAGCCATTAGCTCTTTACGTTAATAATCACGGAACAGGAATTGATGGTGAAGATTTGGTGCGTGTGATCCATAATTTGGTTGATTTGAGTCCGCGTGGAATCCGCAATCATCTGCAATTAAATCGCCCAATTTACAAACGTACGGCGACTTATGGTCACTTCGGTCGCAACCCTGAGAACGATGGTGGATTTTCTTGGGAAAAAACTGATTTGGCAGAAAAGCTAAAAAAATTAGCGTAAATCTGCAAAACGTCACGCTCTCGGGCGTGGCTTCGCTACATCTAACATCACCACATTACACCATGACACCAAATTTCCTTCCGCAAAATTACTCCAATTTTATCTCTGACCTTAAGCAGAAAATCAACTCAACTCGCATAATTGCCGCGCGTGCCGTTAATAAAGAGTTAATAAATCTTTATCATCACATTGGGTCAGAAATTCTAAAGCAGCAAGAATATCACGGATGGGGCGCGAAAGTGATTGATCGTTTGAGTAAAGATATGCTGGCGGCGTTTCCGGATATGAAGGGGTTTAGTACGAGAAATCTAAAATATATGCGTAAATTTGCTGAAGAATTTCCTGATTCAGAATTTGTGCAACAAACTGTTGCACAATTACCATGGGGACATTTGGTTTTTTTGATGAACACGGTTGAAGCCCAAGATGAACGCAATTTCTACATCACAAAATCCCTAGAACACAGCTGGTCGCGTAATACTCTTGTGATACAAATCGAAACCAATCTTTACTCGCGTCAAGGAAAAGCCGTCACAAATTTTGAATCTCAACTCTCAGTTGCTCAGTCAAATATGGCGGCTCGAATTTTGAAAGATCCTTACATTTTTGATTTTCTCACGATTGGCGAAGACGCTCACGAAAAAGAAATCGAAAAATCTTTAATATTACACATGCAGAAATTTTTGCTTGAATTAGGAGAAGGCTTCTCTTTTGTCGGACGCCAATTTCATTTAGAAGTTGGCGCAAAAGATTTTTTACATCGATTTATTATTTTATCATCTCAAGCTGCGCTGCTTTGTGGTTGTAGAGTTAAAGAACGGTGATTTTAAACCAGAATATGCCGGAAAAATGAATTTTTATCTCTCGGCCGTTGATGATTTATTGCGACATGAAAGCGACAACCCTTCAGTTGGGTTGATAATTTGTAAATCTAAAGACAACATTCTGGCGGAATATGCTCTGCGTGATTTAAAAAAACCGATCGGTCTTTCGGAATATCGTCTGACCAAAAATTTACCCAAAAATATCAAAACTTTTTTACCAACTATTGCCGAGTTGGAGAAAGAATTAAAATCAAAACTATGAACTTAATTTTAATCGCGATTGGCGGTGCACTTGGCTCAATGCTGCGTTATATCTCTTCAGAAGGTATGATGCGCTTAGCAAAATTATATAATTTCCCGTGTAACTTTCCGTGGGGAACTTTTTTCGTAAATGTTGCTGGTTCCTTGATTGCTGGTGTGGTGTATTATTTTGTTATCAAAAATTTTGCTAATTTTGATCCGCGTTTAAAAAATTTTTTGATCGTAGGAATTTTAGGTGGCTTCACAACTTTCTCAGCTTTTTCGCTTGATGTTTTGCGCTTAATTACCGCAGGTCAACATTTACAAGCTTTTGCGTATATTTCTCTCTCAGTAATTCTAGCAATTGCTGCAATATTTTTTGGCTTTTACGCCACAAAACTAATCATTTCTTAAATGCCATTAATCCAGGTAAATCAAGAGTTGGTCGGACTTCGACTCGATAAATTTTTGTGTAAAAAATTCGATATTTCTTTCGGTGTCGCGCAAAAAATTATTCGCGAAAAGAAAATTAAAGTGAATGGTGCAAGAGTTGATGCAGCCTATAAAGTTGAGGACTCTGACCAGATTGAAATTTTTACTGATTTACAAAATCGTCGCGAAAATCAAAAAAAATCTCCAAAAATCTCTCAAAATAAATTAAAGAATTTCTCGTCGTGGATAATTTTTGAAGACGAGAATTTAGTTGCAATTAACAAGCCATCAGGCCTTGCCAGTCAAGGTGGAAGCGGAATTGATATTTCGGTAGATAATTTTGTTTCGGAAAAAAAATGGCAGCTAGTTCATCGTCTTGATAAAGATACTTCGGGAATTTTGCTGATAGCTAAAAACAACAAAACAGCAGAATTTTTGACTGATGCCTTCAGAAATAAAACCATCAAGAAAACTTATCTGGCGCTGGTTCGTGGCGTTCCCAAAAAATCTGAAGGTGTTATTAATATTCCGCTGCGCAAAAAACTTTTAGGTAAAAATGAAAAAGTTTCTCCTGATTTTGAATTGGGAAAAGAAGCAATTACGGAATTTAAATTGTTAGAAACTTTCGGCGATTATGCCTTGCTGGAGCTGCATCCATTGACTGGCAGAACTCATCAACTTCGAGTGCATTGCAAAGAAATTGGTCACGCGATTCTGAATGATATCAAATATGGTGGACGTGATGTGATTAGAAAAGATATTAGTAAACGTCTATGTCTTCACGCTTACAGAATTGAGCTTGCAGACTATTTTGGCAAAACTTTAGAAATTGAAACTGACTTGCCAGATTTTCTGTATGGTGTTGGTTAAAAGATTAAGTCATATTGAGCGTAGCGAAACATCTCAGGAGTTTTATCTCACGAGATCCTTCACTCACGCTCAGGATGACAGATTGAAGGATGTATTATTGATAATTAATTTATTGTAAAAATTTTTGGAGTTTTTTAAAAACTTCAAAAGCCTTATGGCTGTAGTCACCACAACCAAAATCATCACAACATGTTACCAAAAAGTCACCGCTTTTTTGTATTATTTTTCTGCTGTTTTTTTTCACAAAAAGCTCTCGCTGTTACTCTTACTTCTGGACAAACCGATTACACAACAACTTCTGATATTACTGCTAGTGCAGTTGGAATAAGCAGCTCGCTATCTGGATCGAGCGGTTCTTTAAACAAAATCAAAAACACTTTCACTATCACAACTTCAAGCGCATCAAGTGCGTACGGCATTCGTAGTACTGGAAGTTACAATCAAATCACCAACGATTCTGGAGCTGCGATTAACACAAGCGGCAGTTCAGGTCGCGGCATTTCAGTTGCCAGTAATTCGAGCGTATACAATTTAGGATCAATTACTACTCAAGGCACAACATCTTACGGAATTTATGCCGGAAGCGGCAACAACACGCTCAACAATTCTGGCTCAATAATAACTTCCAACACCACTTCTTACGGAATTTATTTGGCGAGTGATAATAATTCCGCAACCAACTCTGGCACAATAAACACAAAGGTTTACGGCATTTATTCTGATGGAAATGCTAACCAAATTTCTAACTCGGGAACTATTACCACAACTGTCGGATCATCGGCGCACGGAATTTTTGTAAGTGCGGGAAGTAGCTCAACTGCAAGTTCGAGCAGCTACGGCGTAATTTCAAATTCTGGTACAATTAACAGCAACGCCCATGGCATTTACAACAAAGATGGCTACAGCCAAATCACTAATTCTGGAACAATCACAACTGCTTCGGGATCAAGCATTTATGGCATTCGTAACGAAGGCGATAATGCCACGATTACCAATTCTGGTACAATTTCTTCGACTAATTACGCCATTTATAACTCTGGTGCATCAGCTGTTATCAATAATTCCGGCACAATTTCTGGTGGTGTGGAAATTGGTTCGGGCACGTTAAATATTTTAGGTGGAAGCATAAGTGGAACGGTAGATGGTGCTTCAAATACAGGCTCGGTGGTGGTTGGAAGTTCGGTTTCGTTTAATCAAACTGCAGAGTTTTTGGCTTTAAATAATCTCACAGTTTCAAGTAATGCTACACTAAATTCCACGGCAGCAATTGCCGCGACTAATGTTTTCTTGAGTTCAGATTCAACGCTTAATCTAAATTCAGGATCATCGTTAATCGGCTCTGTTCAAGGATCAAACGACTCACAGGGAAGTCTAAATATTTCCGCTGCGGCAATTTCTTTGAGCAATGGAATTGGTAGTTCGAGTAATTCTTTAGCAAGTTTTAATGTGTTTTCGAGTGGTTCTGCAACTGTTGCGGGCGATATTTACGCTGACACAATTTCACTTGCTGGAACTTTAAATCTTAGCTCGGTAACAATTGCAGGAAACCTTACTGGATCAGGATCGGGAATACTCAACATCGGCTCGCAAAGTCAAATAATTGATGGCGATTTGTCACTTAGTAGTGGTGATGAATTACAAGTATCTTTAAAAAATGGTGGAGTAGGAAGCCTTACAGTTAATGGCTCAGCAACAATTAGCGATGGTGCGAAAATTGCGATTACTACTTCTTCCGATCAAGGATACATTGCTAATGGAACTAAATATCAGATTCTTTCAGCTTCTTCCGTAACTTCGGCATCAACGACACAAATTTCAGATCAAAATATTTCGGTAAATGATGTGTCATCAAATATTAATGGATTGCTTGAATACAGCATCAGTAGCTCTTCCGGCGCATTGAGTTTAGAAATTAATCATCTGGCTGCATCGCAAGTTACATCAAATATTAACGCGCAGAATATTTATCAGAACCTTGTCGATATTGGCTCAAACTCAAGTGGTAAGTTGTTGGCTTTTCAGGAAGATTTGGATAGCAGTAGCATAAATTCTGAAATTACGAAAAAGATTAATCAGCTGGCGCCTCAATCTTCAAAAGCTGCGATTGCTACCACAAATAATTTGGCGAATAATTTTGTTACGATTTCAGAAAATCGTTTATTCAAAAAACGTCATGGTGAATTAGGCTCAGATTTGAAAGAAGGAGGTTGGGGACAGATTTTTGGCTCGGCAATTCAGCAAGATGCAATTGCTAGTGATGATGGTCATAAAGCGAACTCGGCGGGAATTGCTTTTGGAATGGATCGTGAAACTTCTGATGATTCGGTGATTGGTGCATCCTTTGCAATCAGTAAATCAGCGGTCAAAACCTTGGATTCTTCAAAACAAAATTTGATCGATAGCTATCAAATAAATTTTTACGGCAGCAAAAATTTTGAGAAATATTTTTTCGATTATGTTGCGGGAATTGCGCTAAATCACTTCGATTCGAGCCGTGCTATTACTGCGCAAAACACTAATGCGATGTCGGGATATTTAGGACAAACTTATGTGGCAAAAGTAAAAACTGGTTTTGTAAAGAAGATGCAACATGGCTTCAGTATCGCTCCGGAAGTATCTCTTAACTTTCTTAGAAATGATATTGCAGCTTATAGTGAAAAAGGAGCGGAAGAGTTGAATTTGCGCGTAAGTAGCGTTAGTGCTAATTTCTTAGAAATCAGGTCGGGAGTAAATTTTGGACTAGCTAGCAAAATTAGTGAATTTCCAGAGTTCAGAAAGATTGCTTCATCGCTAAAAATTTCTTACGGTTACAGTTTGATAAATGATACTCCAACAACAACCGCAAGCTTTCAAGGTCAGTCTTTAAGCTTTAACTCAAAAATTACTAATGTTGATCGTGGCAGCTTAAAACTTGGTGCTGAAGTTGCGGCTTACCACAAAGATGATTCGATTTTTAGCTTAGAATATAATTTCGAACGCAAGGTGAGTTACACTTCGCACTCGGCAATTTTTAAGGTGCGGCAGGAGTTTTAGTTTTTTCTGTCATCCTGAGCGTGAGCGAAGGATCTCTTGAAGTTGAACTCCTGAGGTCCTTCGCTATGCTCAGGATGACAAGAAAGAGAAAGAAATTAAAAACCGAAGTGATTTAAAAAACGCACGTCATTCTCAAAAAACATACGTAAATCGGTGATGCCATATTTCAACATCGCAAGCCTCTCAATTCCAATACCGAAAGCGAATCCCTGATATTTTTTGGAATCGATTTTGCAATTCTCTAAAACGTTGGGATGAATCATTCCGCAGCCCAGAATTTCCATAAAGCGATCGCCTTTGCCAATTTTGATACGGCCATTTTCGATGGAATAGTTGATGTCAACTTCGGCAGATGGTTCGGTGAATGGGAAGAAACTTGGGCGAAAGCGCAGCTCAACATTTTTCACTTCAAAAAATTTCTCTAAGAAATTTTCTAACGTCCATTTTAAGTGACCCATATTGATATTTTCATCAACGACAAAGCCTTCAAATTGGTGAAACATCGGTGTGTGAGTTTGGTCAGAATCGCGGCGGAAAACTCGTCCCAAAGCAGCAAATTTAAGGGGAGGTTGCGAGTTGACCATTTTGCGAATTTGCGTGTTGGAAGTATGAGTGCGGAGCAATAATTCAGAATTTTTCAGATAAAATGTATCCTGCATTTGACGTGCTGGATGATCTGCTGGCATGTTCAGCGCCGTGAAATTATGGAAATCATCTTCGATTTCTGGACCTTTAGCGAAGTCAAAACCAAGTGCGCCGAAGATTTCTTCAATTTCCAGCATCACTTGGTTTATTGGATGGATTTTACCGGCACTACTTTTTCTGGTTGGTGCGCTAACATCAATTTTTTCGCTGATGAGTTTTTCGTTTAATTCGGCGTTTTCGAAATGATCTTTGGCGATGTCAATTTTTTGAGTAACTTGATCGCGAAGCTCGTTAATCTTTGCGCCAAAAGCTTTTTTTTCTTCGTTTGGGACATTTTTCAGCTGTGAAAAAAGTTCAGTTACCAAACCTTTTTTGCCCAAAAAATTAACGCGAATTTCTTCTAGTTGTTGTTTGTTTTGAACCGTTGAAATTTGTGAATTGAAATCGCTAAGAAGTGTTTCTAAGTTAGTCATATCTGCAAGAAATTAATTATTTAAACACAGTAAAACATGTTTTGTTCTAGAATCAATTGGTTTGGTGCGCAAACTTTACTATACAAAGAAGTTCGCCGTTTTCTTAAAGTTTATCATCAAACTTTGTTCTCTCCTGTCATCAACATCGTACTTTTTCTGGCGGTATTTTCTTTGTCGGTGGGAAATCATTTGACTGAAATCAACGGTGTGCCGTTTCCAATTTTTATGTCAGCCGGTTTGATTATGATGGCGGCGATGCAAAATTCTTTTGCCAATTCTTCGTCATCTTTTGTGATGGGAAAAGTTATGGGGCATGTTGTCGATTATTTAATTCCACCACTCGGTGCTTTTGAATTACTTTATGCCTTCACAGTTGGTGCGATTTTACGCGGTATCTGCGTGGCGATTGTGGCTTTCTTGACGATTCTGATTTTTGTTCCTCTCAGCTTTTATTCGATTCCACATGCAATTTTTTATATTGTTTTCGCCTGCATGTTTCTTGGCTTACTAGGCGTTTTGTGTGGCGTGATTTCTGAAACTTTCGATCACATGTCAGCAATGACTAGCTATGTGATTACGCCGCTAACTTTCTTGTCGGGAACATTTTATTCGACTAATTCTTTGCCAGAATTTTGGCGCAATGTGTCGCACTTCAATCCATTTTTTTATATGATTGATGGCTTTCGCTACAGTATTGCAGGGCAAAGTGATGGAGACTTATTGACAGGAATGATTTACATTTTAAGCATAAATTTAATTCTAGGAACCGTAGTATTTTGCTTAATCAAGCGCGGTTACCGAATTAAAAATTAACCTACTTTTTGTAGGCAATCATAACACCACAAAACAATGAAAATACACACCACCCCTGCGTCTTTGCAGGACAAAATTAATTGGATCAGACTCGCGCGCAGCGAACATGTCGGCAGATCAACATTCTTTCGTTTAGTCAAAATTTTCGGCTCGCCAAAACAGGCCTTAGAGCAAGTTTCGCATTACGCTTTTCAAGGTGGATCAAAACAGCAAATCAAAGTTTATTCGCAAAGTGATGCTGAAAAAGAAGTCAGTGATTCTCACGCATTTGGTGCCGAAATCGTGTTATTTTGTGAAGAAAATTATCCGAAATTATTACGAGAAATTCCGGATGCACCGCCACTTTTTACAGCGAAAGGTCGATTAGATTTTTTACAGCGTGCAGCAATTGCAATTGTTGGGCCACGCAATGCTTCGTTTAATGGAATTTTATTCGCTAAAAAAATTGCACGTGAACTTGGTGAGAATAATTTAGTGATTGTTTCGGGAATGGCTCGTGGTATTGATGCGGCTGCTCATGAAGTTACGATTGATTCGGGTACAATCGCGGTTATTGCTGGCGGCATTAATCACATTTATCCCAAAGAAAATACCGAGCTTTATCATAAAATTTGCAAACAAGGTTTGATGATTTCTGAATCGCCATTCAACGCGCCGCCAAAAGGTGGAAATTTTGTGCAGCGTAATCGCATAATTTCTGGATTGTCGTTGGGCGTTGTAGTTGTTGAAGCAAGCCTAAGATCGGGAAGTTTGGTAACGGCAAGATTTGGTGTTGAACAAGGTCGTGAAATTTTTGCCGTTCCAGGATCGCCTTTTGATCCACGCTGTTTGGGAACTAATCGCTTAATCAAACAAGGTGCAAAATTAACCGAAAATGTCGAAGACATTTTAGAAGAAATTAACCTTCTGAGAAGTCGTTACGAAAAATCTGAAATATTGCAAGAGCGTGATTCAGAAGACTTCCTTGGCTTTAGTGAGAAATTACCTAGCGATGATGAGGTAAAGAAAATTCGTCAGGAAATTTTTGCTAGATTGAATACTTCACCAATCACGATTGAAGCGATTATTCAAGAAATGCAAGTACCGGCAAGGTTGGTGAATATTGCGGTAGTCCAGCTTGAGTTGGCGGATAAGGTTGAGGTTAATTACGGCAGGGTGGCGTTGAAGCGAAGTGGCAATTCATATTAACCCAGTTTAATTCCCCATTTTTTGCTCAAATAATCTTCGATCGTTTTGCGTTCTTCATCAGAAAGAGCGCGTTTAAAAATTATAAGTTCGCCGATATAACCTTTGAAAAAGTGATCGGGGGTAGTTTCATTTTTGCCAGCGCCGATACGTAAAGATTTGGTAGAATTTGGTACCATATCAATTGAAGCGCTGCCGGCTAGAGCCGAATTATTGTAAAGTTTGACCATGTTGTTGCTGTGAGTGATCGCAACTATTGTGGGTTTTTCCAAAATAATTGTACTGTGTGGAGTGCTGCTATCGCCCCAGCTAGTGCTGCCATCGCCAAACCAAGCCTCATAATCAAGTGGAGAATTTGGTGCGGCATAAAGTGTATATCCAGTGTAAGGAGAGTTATTGCGGGAAGAAACAATCGCACCGTAATTATTTACCGCTGAAGTTTGTACGACAGCGAAAATAGTGATTTGCGCAGGGTTTAAATTAAAATCGTAATCAGCTTCTAAATAGCTGGTTGTGCCGTCAAATTGTAAGGCAGGAAGGCCATTGATCGCGTTTAATTTGTAAAGTGGTTGATTGCCGGAAGTTGCTTGTGAAGCACTATGTTTTTTGGTTGAAAGTGGGTTGATATCATACCACAAGCTAATTTTAGTTTCGTTTTCATTTTCACCATCTTTGAAACTTTTTTCTGAAACGCTATCAAACCACGCTACTAAATCTTTGGTGCTGGCAACAACCGAGCTTTCAGTTTGGGAGCGCGCTGAAGTTAATTTTGATTTGGCGATTAAATTATTGGCGGCAATTGTGCCAGTGAATAAAATAGCGATGACGATAAGCACCATTGATATTTCGATAAGGCTAAAGGCGCTGCGAGAATTTTTATTTTTCATTTTGAGTTAGCTGGCTTGATTATTGCTTATGCATCCAATTAAATTTCTTAATAATCTTACTTCTAGTTCTTAAATCATTTTTTCTAGCTATGTCAAAATTCGACAAATCAAAATTGCCTTCGCGTTATGTTACCAATTCTCACGGTTGCGAAGGCCGTAAGACAATGCTTTATAACATCAAGACCGATCTATATCCGCAAGGTTTGGATGATGAAGATTTGTCACGCCCTTTCGTTGGTGTAGTAAGCGCATGGAATGAAGCGGCACCTTGTAATATTGCCCTTCAACGTCAAGCGCAGCCAGCGAAAAAAGGTGTTAAAGATTTTGGTGGAACTCCGCGCGAATTCACAACTATCACAGTTACAGATGGCATTGCTAACGGTCATCAAGGCATGAAATCTTCATTGGTTTCGCGCGAAGTTATTGCTGATTCAGTTGAAGTTACAGTTCGTGGACATTGCTACGACGCCCTTGTTGGTCTTGCTGGTTGCGATAAATCTTTGCCAGGAATGATGATGGCGATGGTGCGCCTGAATGTACCTTCAGTATTTATGTATGGAGGTTCGATCTTGCCAGGTAAGTTTAAAGGAAAGGATGTAACAATCGTCGATGTTTTTGAAGCTGTAGGCCAAAGAGATGCCGGAAAAATGAGTGAAGAAGATTTGAAGATTTTAACCAAAGCTGCTTGTCCAAGTGCTGGCGCGTGTGGCGGACAATTTACTGCCAACACGATGGCTTGCGTTTCGGAAGCAATTGGTCTGGCTTTGCCGGGTTCTTCAGGTGCTCCAGCGCCTTATGAATCACGTGACGAATACGCTTATCATTCAGGTAGAGCTGTGATGAACTTGCTTGAAAAAGGCATCAAAGCGCGCGAAATCGTGACTCGTAAATCTTTGGAAAATGCAGCGGCAATCGTTGCTGCAACTGGTGGTTCAACTAACGCAGTTTTACATTTACCAGCAATTGCCAATGAAGCGGGAATTAGTTTTGATGCTTTCGACATCGCTGAAGTTTTCCGTCGCACTCCTTACATCGCTGATATGAAACCAGGTGGAAAATATGTCGCCAAAGATTTGTATGAAGCCGGCGGTGTGCAAATGATTCTAAAAATTATGCTTGATGCCGGATTTATTCACGGTGATTGCTTGACTGTAACTGGCAAAACTATGGCGGAAAATTTGGCTAACGTGAAATTTAACGAAAATCAAGACGTGGTTTATAAACCTGAGAAGCCTTTATCTAAAAGTGGTGGTGTTGTTGTTTTGAAAGGAAATTTAGCAACTGATGGTGCAGTTGTTAAAGTTGCCGGCATGCAAAATGAAGCTTTGGTTTTTACTGGAACAGCGCGTTGTTTTGATTCAGAAGAATTATGTTTCAAAGCGGTTGAACAGAAAAAATATCAAGAAGGCGATGTGTTGGTAATTCGCTACGAAGGCCCGAAAGGCGGCCCGGGAATGCGCGAAATGCTAGCAACAACTGCGGCAATTTACGGACAAGGAATGGGTAATAAAGTTGCGCTAATTACGGATGGTAGATTTTCTGGTGGAACTCGCGGATTTTGTATTGGTCACGTTTCTCCAGAAGCTGCGGTTGGTGGCATGATCGCACTTTTGCAAGATGGCGATAAAATCACGATCGATGCAATTAAAGGCACAATCGATGTTGATCTGTCTGATGCTGAAATCGCTTCACGTAAAGCCAAATGGCAGCCTCGCGAAAATGATTACCAATCAGGAACTTTGTGGAAATACGCACAAACTGTTGGTTCAGCAAGGTTTGGTGCGGTGACTCATCCTGGTGCTAAAAAAGAAAAAATTTCTTACGACAAGATTTAATATCTGTCTGAGTCTCCAACTCTATTTGATCTAAAGCATCCAGCTAAGGTTTCACAAATTCTGGATAAGATATTAGTTCCTGGTGTTTCTTCGCTATCTTCTTCGTTTTGTGCGAGTACGGTCACATTGGACAATGTTTGATGAGAAACCTTCTCAGCCATAAGTCTTTCAGCTCTTGGAAGGTAATCTGGTAAAGTATACCTTTCGTGGAATTGATGAAGATATGCTCTAGTTGCACTCATTGGTTCCAGTCTATCATCTTGTCTTTCGATTGCAATTGTGTCGCCTCCAATTATTACCGTGGCCAATCCAGGATCCTCATTATCTTGCAGTGCATATCCCTCTGGTAATTTCCCCGTGTTATAAATTTCCTCAATTGTTTGAGCTTCTCTGATTCCTGCTTCTCCCAAGTAACCGCTAATTTTGCCGGTGCGAAACATTAACTTTACCATTTCGATATCTTTCAGGAAATTTTCTTGGTTTTCTGCAGTTGATAAATCTGATCTAAGGAAAACGGTTTTTCCATATCGATTATTGGACTGAGTTTGTTGAGTTGCTATTTCCAAGAGGTCATGTCCAGCTGGTAATAAAGCTCCCGGATCAAAGCCTTTCTGAAGGGCTGCACGTAATCCTGTTACATTTCTTGTAGGATTAATGAAGCTAAATAAAGCGTGCGCATGATCTGTGGGAGAATCTTTAGTTGGATCGATTTTAATTTTTGCAATGAACTTTAGGACTAAATTATCTGATAAGAATTCTGTGATTGTTCCGTCATTTTTTCTGTCGTTTAACAAAGTGATAACGCACCCTATGTTTTCACCATCACCTTCTTCAATTGATAGCGAATCATCTTCTTTTGAATCTAGATAACTGATAAAATCTTCGATCTTATCTTGGTGTAGTAATTCAAATAAAAAATTATGATTTGCCTCATAATTAAGATTTACCTCATAACCATGTTTTTCCATGTTGTTAGGTTGGTTTGGTTAAAAAACTATTTTAAGAAATTATACATCCTATTTCTTCTTTACTCAATTTTGTCGCAGAGGGCTTTCTAAACAGAAATGGAGTTTCTTCTCTAGCTTCTTTTAAGTAGGAAGAGTCTATTTCAGAACTTTTTGCAAGTATGTTAGATATTTTTGCATTATTGAGTGATTCTGCAAATTCTAGAGCTGTAAGGTTTGGAGATAATCGAGAGCGTTGTTTCGCTGAGGCCCCATGATCTATCATCAATTTAACAACTGCTGGATTGTTACTTTCAATCGCACCGAAAATAACCGGATTCAATACTCCAGCTTTGGCGTTGGCACCATGACTCAAGAGTAGATTGCACATTTCGAGGTTACCCATCTTGGCGGCATGATAAAGTATTGTGAAATCACTTTTTGCAGTACCATCTGGATTGTATTCATTGTAGACTGCATGAATCAGATTGGGATTTCTTTTTAATAATTTTCTCGTTTCTTCGAAGTTTAGATTCTGAACTAAGTCTAATAATTGTGCCGTTTCGTTGGGTGATCTCATAGAATTTGTGTCGGAAAATTAACAATTTGGGAGAAACAATTAGAATTAGGTAAATTTTTTCGCAAAAAATCTTACTATTATGACTTTATTACCTAGTAAGGAGTATGATTTAGAAATATATGGTTACTTCACATGAATTATTTTAGCGGTATTTCAATCTCGGGCTTTAATTGGCAAAAAAGATTATTTGATGAACGTTTGGCAATTGCTTTGCATCAACGTTTTGAGTTATCAGAAGTAACGGCGAATTTATTGGCAGCGCGTGAAATTTCGATTGATGAAGTGGATAATTTTCTAGAGCCGAAAATAAAAACTTCTTTGCCAGACCCTTTTGAATTAAGTGGCATGGATATTGCTGTGGATCATGTGATTGCAGCAATTCGTAGTCGTAAAAAAATAACAATCTTTGCTGATTATGATGTTGATGGTGCAACTTCAGCAGCAACCTTGAAACGCTTCTTTCGCGATATTGGTGTTGATGCAGATATTTATATTCCTGATCGAATTTTAGAAGGTTACGGACCAAATTCGCAGGCGCTTCTCAACTTAAAAAAATCAGGAACTGATTTAGTAATCACACTTGATTGTGGAACCGTTGCTTTCAAACCGCTTGAAGATGCACATGCCGCCGGACTTGATATTATCGTAATCGATCATCATTTGGGAGTTACTGAAAGACCGAAATCAATTGCGGTGATTAATCCAAATTTACTGAACGAAAAATTTCCTCACAAAAATCTCTGTGCTGCTGGAGTTACTTTTTTATTCGTTGTCGCGATCAATAAAAAACTACGCGAAGAAAATTTTTATATCGGAAAAAAAGAACCAAATCTTTTAAATCTCCTCGATTTAGTTGCGCTGGGAACGGTGTGTGATGTGATGTCTCTGACTGGCTTAAACCGTGCTTTCGTGGCAACTGGTCTGAAAATTTTGAAGCAGCGAAAAAATTTAGGACTTCGTGAAATTTGTGATTTAGCCGGACTTGATGAAGAACCTTCGGCTTATCATTTAGGATTCGTAATCGGTCCGCGAATCAATGCTGGTGGGCGTGTTGGTAAATCAGATTTAGGTGCGAGAATTTTATCAAGTGAAGATGAAGAGGAAGTGCAAAACATTGCGCAGCAGCTCGAAAATTTTAACAAGCAGCGCAAAGATATCGAAGTTCAGGTTTTAGATGAGGCTGTGAAGTCTTTAGAATCGCGCTCTAATGGTTTTTCCAAAAATGATCCGATAATTTTTGCTATGTCAAAAAATTGGCATCAAGGTGTGATTGGAATTGTTGCGTCGCGTCTGAAAGATCTTTATGGAAAACCTGTTGCGGTAATTGCAATTGATGATGAAGGCAAGAAAGGCAAGGCTTCATGCCGTTCGATTTCGGGAATTGATTTTGGCGCAGAAATTTTAAATGCGCGTTTAAATGGATTACTGCTTGAAGGCGGAGGACACGCGATGGCCGGGGGTTTCTCGGTTGAGCCAGATAAAATTTTTGATCTACACAAATTTTTCTGTAAAAATTTGAGCGAAAAAGTTGCTGAAATTACTGAGCAAAATTTAGCACATTACGACATCGCTCTCGACTTACCGCAAGTGAATATCGAATTATTGAAAGAGCTAGCGAAGCTTGAGCCGTTTGGCGTTGGCAATGCTCGTCCCAAATTTATTTTACGTGATGTTGTACGAGTTAAATCGAATTTGATTGGCAAAAATCAAGAACATGTGAGCTGTATTTTTTCTACGAAATCAAACATTGGATTTAGTGGAAATATTTCTGCTGTGGCTTTTCGCAGTTCTGATAATGTACTTGGACAAACTTTGCTCGATCCAAAATTGACTAAACCAATAAATTTGGTTGGAACTTTGAATATTAACTCTTGGATGGGTGTTGAGAAAGTGCAGATGATTATTGAAGATATTTTAATTTGAGAAAAATCTGTTCTGAAAATTTTCTGTAAAAATTTAAAAATCATATGCCGACCATTGAGGAGATAGTCAATTCAGGGATTGATAGTGTAACGGATGGCCAATTACGTCTTGCGATTCGGACGATATTGTTAACGAAAAATGATATAGAAATTCCTGCCTTAATATTAGAGCAGAAAGAAATTTGGAAAGAGATTGATCCAAATCAGGCGCGCTTAAATGCTACTCGGTATGTTGAAGATACAATGAATTGTTTCTATCGATATTTTAAAGATGGTCCGCATCAGCTTGATATTATTGCGCTTAAGCCGGATGGAGCATTCGCTCGAAATATGATTGCCCATTTTGCCACTAATCCTGGTATTGGCAAATATGAGATGGGTTTATTTTGTGATTATATTGCCAATTTAAGTCAGAAATCTGTCGATATTCAGAAAATATATTTTGATTCTTTTCCGCCAAAAAGTTCCGCTGAAATTGCCTGTCTTGGTGGTACTGGAACTAGAATGACGCAGCTTAATCAGCAGCTTACTGTATCTGAATCCGATAAACTGTTGCTTGATACTCATCAGCTAATGATGTTGCAATTAGTTGATCGTTTGAAACGTCATGTTCCGCCTGGAAATCACATTCACATTCTGCCTTATTTGAATTTTGTTTTTGGAGTCGAAAGCAAGGAAGAATTACAGAAGATGGATGTCACTTTTATTTGTCCGCAATTTAGTATTCCGGCTCATGTGCTTTGGAGTGAGATGCAAAATTATGCTGAAACATTCAAAGCACTTTTAAAAAAACGAAATGATATTCCTCAAAAAGTTGAGGAATTAAAGAAAAAACTTTCTGAACTCGGTGATATAAGTGAGCTAATTTCTAGCAAAGAAGGAGTAACGCGGATTCTTGATGAAAGCGGTCTGGATAAAAGTGGCGCTGCAGATGTGGGGGATCTTTTGGATTTCAATGAAGAAGGAGAGTATGAGTGGAGCGATGCTAAACTTACTCCTTTAATTTTGGCTAAAGCATTGCCGAAAATTTTTAATCAAGATGCTAGAAAAGAAGGAAAGCCGCAAATGCGAGCAATCAGTTTGTTCGGGCGTGATGCGCCAGAGCGTATAGTTGAGTTGCTAAATTCAGATAAAACTGCAGATGTTGAAACAGGAATTGAAGCTCTGTGGGTTTTGGGAGTTAGAACTTTAGCCAATAGTCAATATCAGGTGAAGAAGGTAGCTGAGTTGCTGGAGGAGAGGGCTTTGAAGGAGAATGTCGGTGCGAAAGTTTCGCAACTATATCAAGAAAAATTGGATTTGGCTTTAGTATTTCTAAGTGAGAGAAAATTTCAGGAACAATGGAGAAAAGCTACTGCGCAGGAATCGTTTCACAGTCTAATTGAAATAGGAGCTCCGACTGAGGACATTAAGCAATTCATCGCCTCAGGCCAAGAAATAAAATATGAAACGTTAGATTTTAAAAGACTGTTTAGTCGTCCTGATAAAAGAGAGCTGTTGAATAGCTTGAGAGAAGCTGGCATGGTATTAACAAAAAGAACTACAAATACTCTGCTTTTGAGTGCAATGCGGGATAACGATGTTGAGTTTGCTTCGGGAATAGTTCAGGAGTTAGGATCAGGACTTGATACAGCAATTTTTGTATTAGCGCCATCGTTGTTGATTTGGAGTATAGAAAGTAAAGATGAGAATTTAAGACTAGCATGTAATGGGATTTATAAGCATCGCTTAGAGGTGCCAGATATTATAACAGGAATGTGTCCAATTCATTATGTGGTGAAGCAAGGTTCGGAAGCTACGTTTGATTTTTTGGCGGAGAGACGTCTTAACCTCAATGCGTTGCGTGTACATTATGATATGATCGAAAAAAGAATCTTTGTTGGGGAAACACCGGCCCATTTAGCAGCTAGTCTAGGAAAATTATCGATGATTAGAAAGCTGAAGCAATACGGGGCAGAGATTGATCAAATTGATGGTTTTGGTATGCGTCCAATCCATTACGCCATCAAGGGTGGTTACAGCACCTCCGTAGAAGAGTTGATCACGGGTGGAGCAAAAATTCATCCAACTTCAGTACCGTCTTTGCAAGATTTTCGAGATAATAGCTATAATGCGTTTAGAAAAATGACAACTATAGACGGGCCAGATTTGTTAAATTTTGCTGCACGATATGGACATGTGGAATGTCTAGCAATTCTAGAAAAACACGGGCTAGAAGTAGATCAGAAAAGATTGAATAGTTTGGCGCAAACAGCGCTTAATTATGGTCAGGTCGACATGTTAAAAAGTCTCTTGGAAAGAGGTGCATCAGCCCCTGATTATGGAGTTATCGCGACTGCTTCATCGCAAACTTTAAAGCTAGAGAAGGTTGTATTGCGTGTTAACGGTATAGTAGATGATTTTGTAGAATCGGGTATATCTGAAATGGATAAAGCGAAAAAAATGGCTCAGAGCTACAGAATCTTTGAAGACGTAACAAATTCTATTTTAAGACAAGTAGAATCAGCAGCGCGTGAAACTGCGCGATATAATCCTGAGCAATGGAATTGGTTGCGAAAAAATATTCGGGCAGAGTTAGTAAAAACATATGAAGGTGATAGTGCGCAGTTGAAGGAAGATCTGGATTTGCCTAGCTTATCCAGTCGCAGCTTTATTCCAAAAGCACTAAAACAAGCGGCAAAAATTCCGACTTATTACAATGTCAGAATAGAAAAATTGCAGGAAATATTTACGCCTCTTATTGGAAGTGATGCCGATAATTTTGAGAGGGATGCAGGAGTTTGTTTAGTTCCACTTTCAGACAAAGCGATGTTGCGTGAAATGGTAAATATTGTAGAAAAACCATCTGTTAAAACGCGAACAGCCGGAAGTGCTAGAAGAGTTGTTCCAGATAATACCAATCAAGTTGCGGTTTAGGAGCTATAATTAAAAACTCATGTGAAGTGTTTTAACGTGACAAAATTCTAAGATGCCTAAATGCGAGCCTTCGCGTCCCATGCCAGATTGTTTAATGCCGCCGAAGGGTGCAACTTCAGTAGCGAAAGATGGCTCGTTAATTCCTACCATGCCGAATTGCAAAGCATCCGCAACGCGCCAGATACGAGCGTTGTCAGCGGTGTAAAGATAAGAGCCAAGGCCGTATTCAGTATCGTTGGCAAGCTTGATAACTTCCTCTTCGGTGGCAAATTTTTGGATTGCCGCAACCGCGCCAAAAATTTCTTCATTGGCGATTGCCATCGTTGCTGAAACTTTGGTTAGAACGGTTGGTGCGAAAAATTGCGCTCCAAAATCGATCAGTTTTTTGCCGCCGATTTCACATTTTGCGCCGCTGTTTATTGCATCAGAAACTAATCGCTCAACTTTTTTTATTGCGGCATCGGAAATCATCGGTCCCATATTTGAAGAGCTTTCAAGTCCATTGCCAACTTTAATTTTAGCAACTTCAGCAACAAGTTTATCGACAAATCTATCGTGAATTTTTTCATGAATAAAAATACGATTTACACAAGTACAAGCTTGGCCGCCATTTCTAAATTTAGCATGCATTAATCCGCTTAAAGCTTTGTCTAAATCAGCATCGTCAAAAATGATGAAAGGTGCGCTGCCACCAAGTTCAAGTGATACACGTTTTAAATCGTCAGCGCATTGTTTATTGAGTAATTTTCCCACACGAGTTGAACCGGTGAAACTAATTTTGCGCACTAATTTATTGGTGCAAAATTCTTCGCCAATCATTTGCGCATCCCCAGTAATAACGTTGAAAACACCATCAGGGATTCCAGCTTCTTGAGCTAAAACTGCTAAAGCGATTGCCGAAAATGGTGTAAGTTCTGAAGGTTTTAAAATGACAGCACATCCTGCAGCCATTGCAGCTGCAGCTTTGCGAGTAATCATCGCTGAGGGAAAATTCCACGGTGTGATTGCAGCCACAACTCCAACTGGTTCAAGTTGTGTGATAATTTTTTGATTTTGTTTATGTGATGGAATTACGTCGCCGTAAGTACGTTTTGCTTCTTCAGCAAACCACTCAACAAATTGTGCGCCGTAAATAATTTCTCCTCGAGCTTCAGTTAAAGGTTTTCCTTGCTCGGTTGTAAGAATCAGAGCCAAATCATCCTGATTCGCTAAAATTAATTCATACCATTTGTACAAAATTTTTGCGCGTTCTTTGCCGGATAATTTTTTCCATTTTTCGAAAGCAGTTTGTGCGGCAGAAATAGCTTTTTTAGCTTCATCGGAATCGCAGTTTGGAACTTTTCCAATCAGTTTTTGAGTGGCTGGATTGAGAACATCAATCGTGGTAGTTTTGGCAAAAAATTCCCCGCCAATAAAATTTTTTTCGGCAAAAAGTTTTTTGTTTTTAAGTTCCATAATATTCGCCATAATTAGTGTCTCTGTCTGATAAAAATTGCTGAAATTTGCTCACATATTCTGGCGCAAACCGATTTTTGAGGTGTTGAAGGTGAGTTAGTAGTTGCGCCATAGCTTACAACATTTTCGGATTTTCTTAATAAAGATTCCCTCTCGCTAACATCTTGTCGTGTTTCAATTTCCATAGGTATTGAGATAGATGTTTTATTTTCTTGTGGAGATGAAATCACGATTGGTTTTTGGGATTCTAATCGAAACTTAAACGCATCTAGTAGTTCTTGGTAGGCTGGCAAATAACTTCGATGAATAGTTGATTTATCGATTGATTCAGCAATTTGCGTGAGCAGTTCGTTCGTTTTTTGTGATACATATTCTTTATTAACAGCTGGATCTCTTAATGTTAAATCATGCCAAATTTTAAATTGGCGTGTGGTGATTTTCCCGTTTTTAAAATCTACTATCAGATCATCGATTGTAATGAAGTCTTTGGACATGGTTTGACTGGATTTTATATTGTTCTGATTCTGATTTTCGTTCTAGCTAGATGTGATTTTTTTTCGAGCAAGCAATTTTATTTTTGACCAAATTCACAAAATTTTTCGATTTTACATTTTTCACATTCAGGTTTACGAGCCTTGCAAACATAGCGTCCGTGCAGAATCATCCAGTGATGTGCATGAGTTTGCCATTTTTTTGGGATGGCTTTCATTAAAGCATCTTCGGTTTTTTCTGGTGTGGTTTCATCAACAAATCCAATACGATTTGCGACACGGAAAACATGAGTATCAACGGCGATTGTCGGATGTCCGAAGGCGCAATTTAAAACAACATTCGCGGTTTTTTGGCCTACGCCGGCGAGAGATCTTAAGCTGTCAAAATCTTCGGGAACTTCGGAATTAAATTTATCAACCAAGTCTTGCGAGAGTTTGATAATATTGGCTGCCTTGCTGTTATAAAGTCCTATGGTATTGATGTATTTTTTGAGATTTTTTTCGCCTAATTTTAGCATTTTTTCTGGTGTGTCGGCAACTTTAAAAAGTGCCTTGGTCGCTTTATTTACACCAACATCAGTGCTTTGCGCTGACAGTACAACCGCAACCAAAAGCGTGTAATTATTAGTGAAAATTAATTCGGTTTTAGGATGAGAATTTTGTTGGTGCCAAATTTCAAAAATCTGATCGATATTTTTTTTATTCATTTTTTTATTCATTTTTGGCGAATTTTAATTTTACAAATAAACTTTTACTTTTACGTTCGAAACAGCTGGCCGTCTGTTGCGGCATCCCTTTCTTTCAAAAAAATCTCTCAATGAATTTTCAAGATCTAAAAAAGCAAAGCAAAGTCCATTTTATTGGACTTGGCGGTATTGGCATGAGTGCATTGGCCTTTATTCTACGTGAACTAAAAATTCCAGTTCAAGGTTCAGATCTATCCGAAAATTATCTTACACCAAAATTGCGTGAAAAAGGAGCGACTTATTTCGTAGGACATAAGGCCGAAAATATTGCTGATGATGTATCTTTGATTGTCGAAACTTCAATCATCAAAACTGACAACCCTGAAATTATCGAAGCCCAAAAAAGAGGAATTCCAGTTATAACTCGCGCCAATCTGTTGGCGATTATTATGAAAGAATATAAAGGCATCACAATTGCTGGAACTCACGGTAAAACTAGCACCACGGGTATCACTTCATTGATGCTTGAAATTAATGGACTAGATCCAACTGTTGTAAATGGTGGCGTGATTCACTATTACGGTAGCAATTCTAAAGTTGGTAAAGGTGAATATCTGGTTGCAGAATCTGATGAATCTGATGCCAGTTTTGTTACTCTTCCAAGCTTCATTGGTGCTGTTACCAATATCGAAGCAGAACATTTGGAATTTTCTGGATATGCTGGAAGTTTTGAAACGCAAAAATCGTACTTTGAAAGATACATCAACCAGATACCTTCTGAGGGTATTTGTGTTTTATGTATTGATAGTCCAGAAGTTGCAAAAATTTACGAAAAATTAAAGGCAACTAAGAAAAACTTGGTTACCTACTCAGCCACAGAAGATGCTGATCTGCGCGTTCAAAATATTTCAATGGATATCCATGGCTTGACTTTTGATGTTGTGTTTAAAACTGGTCGAGAAATCAGAAATCTTAAAATGCCAGTTTATGGCGAACACAATGCCAGCAATGCAATGGTTGCAATTGCGATTGGTGACTTTCTGGGTTTCAGCGATGAACAAATCAGGAAAGCTTTAGCGGCTTTTAATGGTGTAAAACGTCGTTTCACTAAAGTTGGTGAATATCAAGATGTAGCGATAATTGATGATTACGGACATCATCCAACTGAAATCTCAACAACTCTCAAAGCTGCACGTGCATTGGCTAAAAACCATAAGGTGATTTGTGTTTTTCAGCCACATAAATATTCACGAGTTAGCAGTTTATTTAACGAATTTTGCGCTGCTTTTTCTGATGCAGATTGCGTGATTGTTGCTGATGTTTATTCAGCAGGACAGCCTCCAATTAAGGGTGCAACTCAAGATGATTTGGTCGAGGGAATTAAAAAATCTGGTCACAAAAATGTGATAAAGTTGACTAGCGAAAAAGAACTCGCTGCTTTAATTAAGCCACAAATTTCTGCTGGCGACATGGTATTTTGCACTGGTGCGGGAACAGTTACCTATTGGGCCGCAGCTCTTGCCGATCAACTTAAAAATTCTTAATTCATGACTAAAAATATCGCTGATAAAATCGTCATTAAACACTTGAACAGCAAAGAAGAAATGCTGTTAGCTTATGAGATTGTTAAACAGCGTTATAAGGAAATGACTTTGCAGAATTATGAGGAGCAAATCTCTGAGATGATGGCGCAAAACGATTTTAAAATGGTCGGCGCGTTTCTAAACGATAAAATTGTCGGAATTACCGGATACTGGATCCTACGTATGCTCTACTGCGGACGCTATATTCAACTCTCAAGTTTTATCGTTGATGAAGAGCAAAGAAGAATGGGAATTGGTAAAAAAATTCTCGCAGAAATTGAGAAAATCGGTAGGGAATTAGGCTGTGAAAAAATCGTTCTCGACTCTTTTACTGAAAATAAAAAATCACACTCACTTTACTACCGCGAAGATTTTTACATTCGCGGTTTCCACTTCATGAAGGATTTATAGATAAAATAAATTTTTCCTTCTACTCCAATGAATTTGCAAAAAATCAAAATCGCTAGTTTTAACGTAAACTCTGTAAAGGCACGTCTCCCAAGGGTTTTGGAATGGTTAAAAAATTCTAATCCTGATATAGTGTTGTTGCAGGAATTAAAATGTGTCGAAGAAGAATTTCCTCGCGAAGCCTTCTATGATGCTGGTTACAATGCAGTAGTTTATGGTCAGAAAACTTACAATGGTGTAGCAATTTTATCGAAATATAAAATTGAAGATGTGGTTAAAGGTTTGCCAACTTTTGCTCAGGATGAACAATCACGCTATATTGAAGGTGTGATTTCGGTTGCGGGAAAAGCAATCCGCGTTGCTTCAATTTATGTGCCAAACGGTGGTGGTGATTTGTTGCCAAATGAAACTTTGGAAAACAGTCAAAAATTTCTCTATAAAATGAAATTTTTTGAAGCCTTGAAACAGCACTTCAAAAATCTCTCTGAATTTAATGAGATGCAGATTTTCGGTGGAGATTATAATGTTGCGGTCGAAGAAATAGACGTTTTTGATGCTAAAAGTTTGCGCAATACTGTTTGTTTCCACGATTTAGAGCGTCAAAAATTTCGCACAATTTTAAATCTAGGAATTGTTGATTCTTACCGTGCCGTTAATATACAACATCAAGCATTTAGCTGGTGGGATTATCGTGGTGGTGCATGGCAACATAACAAAGGTTTACGCATCGATTATCTTTTAACTTCGCCACTGGCGGCAGATAAAATTGTCGACGCAACAATTGAAGATCGTGGCGTGCGTGATCAAGAAAAAGCATCGGATCATTGTCCGGTATGTGTGACAATAATGGTATAAAAATTAATTGAATAAACGATGAAAAAAGTCTCTAAATTAATGCGAAATCAAACTGTAAAATTGCAGGCTTTCTCGATGATCGAGTTGTCGATTGTAATTTTGATTATCGGAATTCTAGTTTCAGGTATTTTGGCTTCGAACGCGATTATCAAGAAGTTTCGTATTCAGACGGCTCAGACTCTGACGATGTCGTCACCGGTGCAGGGTATTCCGGATTCAGTTTTGTGGTTGGAGAGTAGTTTGGATAAGAGTTTCAAAGAGTCGGAGAGTTCTGATACTACTAGTTTAAGTGCTTGGTATGATGTTCGAGAATCTGTGAACAAGAACAATGCGACCCAGAGCAACAGCGGTAATTATCCAACTTATTCGAATTCGATTAACAGTATTCAAGCTGTGAAGTTTGATGGAACTAATGGTTATTTCAGCG
>JACCEE011480907.1_pt1 | contig 31170 bp, 33 predicted proteins | sample 7449931 | NCBI WGS metagenome assembly JACCEE01 (sample SAMN15323457, study PRJNA562643) | freshwater metagenome | isolation source: river surface water | place: USA:Blue River Watershed | collected 2017-08-19 | reverse complement strand
GGGCTTGCCAGCCACCGGTGCTGATGCACGCGGTTGAGGAGCATGTGCCGTGCCTGCATAAGCAGGTGTCTGGGCCATGGCCGGAGCGCCAGAAGTGCCACCTCCAGACGTGGCTTTGCTTGGCACGCCCATCATGACTGCGTAGTCCTTGTGGTCAGGCTCGACGGCCACTCGGACGATGTTGCGATCGTCGCCTCGTCCATCTTTTTCCACATCCACACGGGCCAGGAATTCCACGCCATCCAGATCAACGAAGCCCGAAATGCGACGCGCAGCTGCTGCCTGGGGGGAGTTGTCCTGCGGGTGCACGTTGCGGGCACTGTTGAGCACTCCTCGCACGAACCCCCGCCCCATCTGTCCCCAGGCGGGGCCCTTGGGCGAGTGCAGGCCGATGTTGGTCCACATCTTTCGTTTGGCGTACTTGCCAGCGGTGACGATGAATTCCGCTGCCAGGTAGACCGCGCCTGTCTCATTGGACTGGGTGGCATAGCCATCGGTCCAACCCATGTTGTAGTCGTCATAACCGCCCGGCTTGATCGACATGCGAACAGGGACGATGGTTCCCTTGGGGATCAGATCAAAGCCGCTTTGCTGGGACTGTGCATCGTTGAAATCGCTCCAGCTGGAGGTTTGGGTGTTGGTGGTGTTCATCTTGAATCCTTAAATTGCGGGTTGAATGTGCTGAGCTGCCTGTGCGGCGAATGCATGGGCGTTGTGGTTGAGGCATTTCTCGATCAGGAGCCCCAGATCCGGAGCCTCGAGTGGGTCAAGCCTTCCTGAGCGGTCTTTGCTGGGGTAGCCGTAGGCGTTGTCTGCACGGGTCACGAAGGCGCGGTAGGTGCCACCGTTCTCGTCCTTGATGGGTGCGAGGGTGATGACCTCATCCAGGACGCCTGGGAGCTCCATGGCGGTTTTGCTGCCTTCAAGCTGGAGCTGAAAGTTGCGCCGCCCAATCTCGTCTGTCTTCTCTTCGAGGATGGCCACAAAGATGACGTGCTTGTCCCGCACATGCTGCAGGTGAGTGAGCGCAGCGATCATTTCCTGCCCCAAGAGGCCATAGGCACCGCGGCTGTCGGGTTTGCCGGTTTTTTCACTGAAGGCCTGCGGCTGGGTCTTGCACCAGGCAAGGCACAGTCGGGAAAGAACGGTCAGACTGTCGACAAAGTAGTAGTCGTACTTTGCGAGCTGGGTGGGGTCGCCGTATTTCTCGCAGACGTGGTCAAAGTGCGCCTGAGAAAACGTCTGGTCCTTGGTAGCAGTAGGCATGGGGCCCGCCAGAAAGACAACCAGGTCACGAAACTCCTGCCATGTGCGCGGCCTGACCGTGTCACCGGACCAGGCTTTGACTGACAGGTCACCGGCTTCCAGGTCAACAAAGAGCGTTGAATCCGAGGGCAAGGTGTGCAACTGGCTCGTCTTACCAATGCCGGGGATACCGACCAGGCAGATCTTGGCGCTGTGCTTTTCGCGCAAACGCTCTTCGGCGGAGATGATGGGTAAAGACATCACTGCACCTCCACGCCGTTGAGCTCGAGCTTGATGGCAGGCTTGCCGGGCTTGACCGTTCGCGCATCCATGAACTGCTCTCGCATGTTGGTGGGCCAAGCGGTGAAGCGCTTCTCCGATACAGAAAACTCCACATCGATGTAGTCAGACAGTGGCTCACCCGCAGCGACAATCCGCTCGGCGATGGCTTTGAGAAGTTGCTGATTCCAAGAAACTCGCTTGGGCAACTCATAGCTCACGGACAGGGGGCCATCAGTGAAGTGGACCGATCCAAAGTCGCGACCGCTCTCATGCAATGACTGCCGCCCCTGGGTCCCGAACCGTTGCTCCAGGGCAGCGTCGAGCTTTTGGCGGTTGTCCTTGGCCCACTTGAGCAGGACGTCAAGATTGGTATTAGCCTCGACCAATTGATCGGCCGACAGGTTGGCCAGCTGAGAGACGGTCATTTCGCCCAGCTCTTTCGGATAGATGGAAAGTTCGGTCATGGCTCAACCCTCCGCATTGGCGATACGTGAATGGGGGTTGGCGTAGAGGCATTCGTGCTCGTATGCCTCGACATCCTCGATCCGGTACATGACCTTGCCTCCGATCTTCAAATAGACCGGACCTACGCCGTCAGTGCGGTAGCGTTCGATGGTGTGTACGGACTTGTTCCAGCGGATTGCCAACTCCTGCTGGGTCAGGTGCCGTGACCTGGTGGTTTGTTCCTGCATATGCAGCTCCTTCGATGGTTGATTTGCATCGATTGACAACGCTTGCGTAAGCACTGCCAACCGATGAATCGATGCTCTCGAAGGAGACTGCTCTAACCGTTACTCAGATTACTCAAGGGGATTACTCAAATGCAATTCACAGCACCCAAAATAAAAAATCCGGCAGATTTAAATCTGTACCGGATTTCTAGAAGTTGAATGAGGGGTTCAGAGCCAGTGGTCGAGTAAAGCGCCAACATAGGCTTTGGGAAGAGCGTGCCCTGCGTCAGGAACCACGGTCACATCCAACCCAAGAAGCTCGCCAAATGCCTTCACATTCACGGGATTACTTTGCCAGTCTTCCTGGCCCACAAAAATCTGGCAATTCAGGGGTCGTGGATACTCCCCTGCTTTGGCCAAGTCATGAAGCTTTTGAGCACGCGGCGGTATGAAGTTCATCCGTGTGTTCTCATTAGCAAATTCGCCAACGATGGGCGACAAAAGAAGTACCTTGCCAATGTAGGGTGGTAGTTGCGCCTGAGCATGCAGAAAGATGAACGCTCCAAATGAATTTGCAATGACCCGGGCATCCTCGTGCCAAAAGTGCTCCTGCAAATCCTCGGCAACGGTATCAATCTGGTCCTGAAAGGTGTAGTTGCGGAATTCGTCCACAAGCTCACGGCCGGCCAAGTCAAAGCCTCGCTCAAGAATGGCTTGGCCAAGTCCCGTGGCTAGGCGACCGCCCATTCCAGTCAAGTAGTAAACAGACTTAGTACTCAAGACATCCAATCCAGATTAGGCTGCAGACAGCCTCAGTCACTTCGACCGTTCTTCTCGTGTTGATCAATTTGTGATTCAGTGTATCGCCAGCATCACGAGTGGTCAAAGGTGCTTTCAATCGAAAAACTCCTTGTCTTTGTCGATAAGAAGCATGTACGTCCCATCCCCCTCTTGGTGCTGGACGAAGGCGTGATAAACAACTTTGTTGCGTTCAAATACCTTGCTGGGGCTGAAAGACTGTGACTGTGATCCACAACGATCCCGGAGCTCCTCCCGAGTCATTTCGTTGTCTCGATCCTCGATCAAGGCCTGTAGCAGTCGAACCTGCGACTTTGCCAGCTCAAAGCGTTGGCCATCGACATAGGCCACCCCTTCATTCAGATACCTGAGTGTCGTCCGAGGCTTGGTTTCGTTTACTGGTTGCACTCCGGTCATTTCCAGGCGGTCCTTGAACATGTGAAATGCGCTTGTGCTGATGCGCCCGACCATGGGCAAAGATCGAACATCCAATTGCGACAACACATGGCCTGACTCCAAGGGAAGGCTCGCGCTGGTGAGGATGGCACAGGTCTCGGCAGACTTGTCCGCCATGATCTGCTGCCTCAAGCGTTCGGCCACCCGAGGTGCTTTCAGTCTTCGAGCAAAGTACCATGTGGTTGGCTTGCCCCTGGTCTTTTGGGTCGTGCCGAGTTTCCAAATCAAGTCCCGCTCTATTTCGATCAGCCCCTGCCTGGACAGTTCAAGGCCATTGAGTAGCGCAGAGATGAATCGATCAAATACCACTCGAAGGGTTTGCACATGTGCGGTTGGTGCCGAGACATCCAGGCAATCAGGGCATCTAAGCAGGATCTGATCCGAACTCACGTCACGGACATACCTTGCTTGCTCGACCTGGCATTCCGGACACTTGGACCAGCTGCGTGAGCGGCCAATCGAGAGCATTCGCTCCTTGACCAGACACGCCCCCGCCTGGTTGGGATAACCATGGAGGGCGTGCCCATTGATCTCACCTGACTCGGTCTCCAACAGGCCACATAACAGGGAGGTTGCATCAACTTGCATCTGGCTCATGCTGCCATCTCCAGCTCTTGGTCACACAGGTCATCTGGCTCGATGATTTCCAGGGCCTGGAGCACCATCTTGGCGATGGGTTGATTTCGCTCGGAAAGGTTTGCCACCGTTGAAGAACCAGCAGCATGGAGTCCAAAACTAAATTGACTGACCTTGCCCTTCTGGTTGGGCATTAAGTAGACCAGCAGAGTGGCACTATCGAGGTCATATTCCATCTCGAAGCTGGTTTCATAGACCAAGCGCTTGAGCGCAATCTGAATGGCATCAGGATCCTCGATATCAGGTGTGGCCTCAACGTGCATGGAAATCACCGGATCACGCCGCGGCGAGAACTTGGCTCGGCGCAGCCGCACCTTTTGCACACCATGGCGTCGCCAGTCGATGGTTGGCTCAAGCATTCCATCGCGAAGCGCGTTGAGGTTGTATCGCTTCTTCTCGATCTCCTCTGGCTCGATCGTTTGCCCAACCACGTGCTCACCAAACAACTGAAGGATTGCCGTATGGCTCTTCACGCCACCTTTGGCCACAGTTTCCACGATTCCGGTCTGAGGGTGATAAACAATCGCTGTCTCCAGAGCCACGCGGCTGGTGATGCGCACAAACTGGCTGTCCTCAAAGTGAGCATACGCCGCCACAGGGCCTTCCACATAGATCGTGAGCTGCATGCTGCCGTCACGTGTACGCTCGCTCAGCTCGTAGTGTGCTGACTTGCCGCCCCCACTTTTCTTGTAGTGCTCAGCTATCTTTTTCGCAAAAAGATCCAGTGCAGCTCGATCTTTCACGGGTGCAAGTCCAGCAGGGATTTGATTTTTCTTCCAATACTTGCCGTTGGTCTTGGCCTGAAATGCGATGAAGTGCTCAGCGTCACGAAATGCCTTGTCTCTGAAGGCAAGCATCCAAAGCGCCACCTCTTTGGGCTCACGAGAGTTGATGACGGATAGCGCAAAGGCATCGTGCTCGCAGATCGTTTGAAACTCAGCAACCGCCAGGGATGATGACATTTCGTATGCTCGCTTCAGATCCTCGTGCCAATGAAACAGGTCGTAGCTGATCGCCTTTCGATCCTCGGCATTAATTTCATCGGAATTGAGCGTTTGCTCCAGCGCTTGGACCTGATCATAGATTCGGGCAGCAAGCGATTCAGATATATCGCTCCAGTCCATATTCAGGCGAGAACTGATCACGTGCTTTTCCGTGAACTCCCTGAGCGCTGCGACCGAGATATGACGCAAAAAATGCCTATCGTTGAATACTTTCATATGTCCCTCCATGCGGTTTGGGGTAAAGCAATCCCCTGACGCCAAGGCGCCTAAATTTTTGGATTGCGTTGAGTCAGATAACTGGTCTACGAGCGATAGCGCCTGACTAGACCTACTAGGGTTCCCACAACCTGCAGCTCCCCTTCGGGGTATATCAGTGGATATCTCTGGTTGTGTGGTTTGAGTGCGTATTTACCGCCCTCTTTCACGAGCTCTTTCAAAGTGAACTCGTTGTCTACGTTGGCGATGACGAATGAGCCCACCTTGGCCTTGTTCGTCCTCTCAACTACGGCGAGGTCTCCGTCGTGTATGCCCGCCTCAATCATCGAGTCACCCGAAATAGGGATGACGAATGTCTCGTTGGGCTTCTTGACCAAAAACTCGTCGAATAGCAACGGCTGGCTGTCTACATCAGTCGCCGTTGCAGGTACACCCGCCGGGACCGAACTCTCTATCAATACGCGCTCAAAAAAACGCTTGCCCGGTATCCAGGCGTCGTCATCTGCGGTGCGCTCCACAAACCCTACTTCAGCCAACCGCCCCATGAGCTTGATAGCAGCCGAGCGGGACGAAAACCCCAGAAGGGATGCAATGCGCTGGAGGCTGGGAATGCGCCTATTACTGGCGTAGTAGTCCCTCAGTGCTTGCAGGTGCTCGTCATCTCGGTTGAGTGTTCTCACGGGTCAAACCGGGTTTGATTTCTCAGTTTGATGTGATTTTAGTGAACGTTTCGACACCATGCAAATGTTCCCGAAGGAAATATTCAAACGGAGGTCAGCGGCCCAATTTGGCATCTAATTTAGATACTTTAGGGTTAATTTTCTACGCCAAATCCACGATGAACAGGCATTTACCGCACATATTGCCAAGACCCGCTCAGGCAGCACGGGCCAAGAATTTCTCTCCCATCCACGTCCCCCACCTTCCCATGACAGAGGTCACCTACAACATCCTCGAGCCGTCCCTGATGAGTGAGCATGAACGCCATCAGGAGGTCGCTCGCATTCTGGCCTTCGGAATCATCCGCCTGTGCCACCAAGCTGCTCAAGAAGCGCACGTGAAGCCACAGATTCAACTTGCTATGCCTGCGGATAAGAGCGTTCATACGTCTCCTGCTACGGCAGTTCTCCGAGCAGCAACCCTTATTCGAAAACGCAATGCCAAACGTTAATTCAACGCCTCGCCAAGCCGCCATCAGTACAAGCGTTCTGAGCCAGATCGTCAATCTTCCCAATCTCAGTTTCAAGGATCTATCAGCTCTGTGGGAACAGCTCTTTGGCTCGCCTCCCGCGGTCAAGCGTCGCCCCTACCTCGAGGGTCGAATCGCCTACCGGTTGCAGGAACTCGAGTTCGCCAAAGTCAATCCAGGTCTCCTGGCGGCCAACAGCAAGCGCATTGACAACATGATCGAGCATCTCAAGCCGCTCGCGAAGATCCAGCGCAAGAGGGATCCTTACAAGCTGGTTCCCGGGACCCGGCTCACCCGGGACTTTCAAGGCAAGACCTATGAAGTCTGTGTGCTGTCAGATGGCACATTTGAATATCAGGGACGGCCGTATTCAAGCCTCACCGCGATTTCGCAGGAGATCACTGCCCAAAAATGGTCAGGTCCATCGTTTTTTGGTCTCACCCGGAAAAACCCCGCGGTGCTGAGCAGGAGTAGCTGATGGCGCGCATCTCAGAACCAGAGCGTCAGCGCATCCGCTGCGCCGTGTACACGAGGAAGTCCACGGATGAGGGGCTTGATCAGGAATACAACTCCATCGATGCCCAAAAGGATGCCGGGCACGCTTACATCACCAGTCAACGGCATGAGGGCTGGATCCCGGTTGCAAACGACTACGACGATCCTGCCTTCTCAGGCGGGAATATGGATCGCCCCTCTCTCAAACGACTGATGCAAGACATCCAGGCCAAGCTGATTGATGTGGTCGTGGTCTACAAGATCGACCGACTCACCCGAAGCTTGGCGGACTTTTCCAAGATGGTGGAGATCTTTGACGCACACGGCGTGTCATTCGTCTCGGTGACTCAACAATTCAACACCACGAGCTCAATGGGCCGACTGATGCTCAACGTCCTGTTGTCATTCGCTCAGTTTGAGCGTGAGGTGACGGGCGAGCGGATTCGAGACAAGATCGGCGCCTCCAAGATGAAGGGCATGTGGATGGGAGGCTGCCCTCCCCTTGGCTATGACGTGGTGGATCGCAAGCTGGTGATCAACGAGGAGGAAGCGGCACTGGTTCGAAGGTTGTTCAGCGACTACAACCGAACCAACTCCATGTCCATGTTGCTGCAGCACTTGCGCGACCAGGGGATCCGAACGAAAAGCTGGAAAACAAAGACCGGCATTGAGCGCTCTGGGCGCTTGATGGAGAAGGGATACATCTACAAGATGCTCAACAACCCGGTCTATTACGGGATGATCAGATACAAGGGGCAGGAGTACCGGGGCGAGCATGACGCCATCATCACCCAAGAAACCTGGTTGGCAACCCAAACGAAATTGGCTGGCGTTGATCGCAAATCACTGAAAGGTCTCCGAAAAGGGGTTCACACTGCCTTGCTCAAGGGGTTGATATTTACGTCCGATGGTCGCGCCATGACCCCAGTCGGCAAGCCCAAGCCTGGAACAAAAAAGAACTATCGCTACTACCGCGCCCAGACGGACATGAAAATCGGGGCCGGAACTTCGGGCCTGCCCATGCTCCCGGCGGAAGAAATTGAGGGCGCAGTCATGGAGCAAGTTCGCAAAGTCTTGTTGTCGACCGACATGAGCACCGAGGTCTTCAAAGCGCTGACTCACCTGGCAGATCCGCAGACCAGTCACCTGGATGAAATCCAGACCTCTCACCTCATGGCAGGTGTCGAGAAAGTTTGGGATTCTCTTTACCCCATTGAAAAGCACCGCATCATGCATTTGCTTCTGAAGAAGGTAGTGGTGTACCCAAGTCGGCTTGATGTGACGTTCTACCCCTCTGGCATTGCCAACCTGGTCATTCAGGTTGCTGGCAAACCACTTATGGAAACCGCACAATGAATCTGAATTCAGTAGAGCGACTGGCTGAGCCAACGCTCATGCGCGAAAGCGATGGCTCCATCACGATTTCCATCCCCATGCGAGTTCGTAAGTACAGCGGACGCCAGCAGATCGTGCTGCCCAGATCCATCTCCTTCAACGAGTTTCAGGAGAAGCATGGCTTGACCATTCTTCAGGCTGCATTGGCCCGGGCTCGTCGATGGCAAACGATGCTGGACTCGGGGCGATTCACAACGGTTAGACAGCTAGCTCTGTATGAAAAGGTCGATCCAAGTTATGTCAGCCGGGTGATGAATCTCAACCTGCTCTGTCCCGAGATAGTCAAACGCATCCTGGACGATGATCTGGACACCAGTCTTTCGTTCAATGATTTCTGCATTGGGTTGCCGTCCATATGGAACGAACAAATGCAGCGGGCAAAAATTGATCAGGTCAAAGCTCAGGATGATCTGACCGTGGCATTACCGCCCTGAGAGCAACCCGAGGGTAAATCCAGATCACTCAGACAGTTTGGCAGCCACAACACGCTTGCCCATCTTGCGCACGGCTGCAATCGCCTGGAGTTGGCCAGCACGTGGTTTGGTTTTACCAGTTTCCCAGTGGTAGACGGATTGGGCAGACACCCCGATCAGCTTGCCCATCTCGCTGGCTGAGATGCCCAACTTCTTACGAAGGCTGGCGAATCCAGAAGATCGAAAACGCAATGCGCTTTCGTCGCCTTCAACCTCTTCCGTATTCTGCTTGGGGCTTGCCTTAGCCAGCTTCTTCACGATTGACTCCAAGCCGACGATCCGACGCTTCAACTCAGCGATCTCAGAACGGTAGCGGGAGGACGACTGCTTGAGGGCTTTCGAATCAGCCTTGATCTCCTTGCGGGCAATTCGGGAGATTTCGCTTTTCAGTTGGTTGGCAAAGGTGGTCATATGCGCTTGCTTAATTTATAAGCCAGACTTTACCTTAAGAGGAAATGACCAAAAATAACGGCCCCGAAGGGCCGTACAGGCAGAGCGATTTCGATCACTTCTTCTTGTTGACTGCAGCCTTGAAGCCCGCGCCTGCAGAGAACTTGGGCACCGTGGCGGCGGCGATCTTGATTGCGGCACCGGTACGAGGATTTTTCCCTGTACGAGCAGTGCGCTTGGCAGCCTTGAATGTGCCGAAGCCGATCAACTGAACATCCTGCTTCTTGGCTACAGTCTTGACGATGGTGGACAGGACAACTTCCAGCGCACGTCCAGCAGCAGCCTTGGACAGTTCGGTTTCCTTTGCGATCGCTTCAATCAACTCACTCTTGTTCACACTCATCTCCTTGAAAATGGAACGCCGATTCTGACGAGCAATGCTCAGGGATTAACCTAGTGTTTTCACTCTCTTGCATCTGCTTCAATATGAGAACTTATCCGGCGTGTCCGGGCAAGGGTCTGAGGAGACAAACTCGGAACTGGAGGGGGCGCTGGGGTAACTCAGTGCCCTTTTCCTTTTGGCATGGACCACAGCAGGAGTAATTCAACATGAGCAAAGATCCTGCAACAGAAACCAAGATTGACAGTACTGGCCTACGCTACAAGAGCAAGGTCAGCGGATCACCCTTTGGCGGACAGGGAAGTCAGCAAGGCACGATGAGTTGCTTCAAATGTGGGCTACATAAACCTCGTGGCTTGGGGAGCATGAGAAAAATTGCTGGGAAAAACCATTTCTTTTGCGCTGAATGCCGGCCGCTTAAATAGTTTCCCCGTAACGTAGCCTCTCCATCCTGATCGCCCCGAAGTTACAGACCGGAATGCACTTATTGCGAAAAAAATAAACTGCCGAATTTATTGAAAAGTTAAAGTTTTAGAGTCAGGGTCAAGTCGTACTGCGTCACCATTGCGAAGCTTTTCAATTTCAGCTTGATTCCACCCTTCAGCAATGGGAAGCCGCGCCAGAACGGCGCCCTGAACCATCACCGGGTTGAGTCTTCCAAATACAAAACCTGCAGGTGCAATACCTTTGTTCAACAGATCATAAAAAGCCCATCCGGCTGCAACACCGCCCTTGACCGTGGGAATCAATAGGATGCGACCTTTGATCGACTCGCCTTCTGCCGAATGCCCAATACGCGAAATCACGCCGCTCCACCGATCGAGGTCATAGCGGGGGCTGAAACCCTCTTTCATCACCAGCACGGGCGCCTCGACCACAGGTCCCCAGGCACGAGTCAGTTGTACGCAAATGCTCATGACAAGACTCCGGTACACGCGATCTCGACACACTGTGTAGTAGGTCGCAAAACTGTGTTGAAGCGATGCGCTGTGATCGTGTTGACCAGCTTGGCCGAATTGGAAATCAGATTGGTCCACCCCTGCTCTTCACGGATCTGTGTCAATCTTTGCAGGAGGTAAAAGCAAACACCCTGCAGAATTTTGACCCCAGCCTGCTCCAGCGTTTGCACGTACCCCAATCGCTTGGCATCGCTCCACACGGCATGATTGGTGGTGGCAAATGCGTGCATACCGGTCGCCACTTTGCGTCCTTTGAACAATTCAGCCAGACGTTGCATTTCGAACAGTGACAGCTGAGGTCCTGAAAAAACCACCAGATTGGCTTGCGAATCCACATAGCGATACGCGTCATACACCGCCTGAATATCCGCCGCCGTGATGTCAAGCACCGAGTTGGGAGTTCGACCGCCAAACGCCTGCGCCGACCTCGTCGCCTCGGGCGTGACACCAACCATGTGGTACATGGCCATAGAACCATAACTGGCGAGCGAGGCTCCCAGGTGCTTGAGGTCATCGGACATCGGCATCTCGTCGACCCCGTGAAACACCGGTACCGCAAAATAATCCTGGTTCGGATGTCCCACCAGCTTGCCCAATGCGCCCCAATCCGCCGTGTCCTTCAACGACGTACGAACGTTCACATGCAAGGTGCCGCGACGCACCTCGTCAAGATGAAATCCGTAGGCAGGCGTGCGGCCTGTGACGGATGCGGCGAAACTGGACATGCCACCTTCGTAATTCGTCCTGGCGCCAAGAACAGAGTTGGCATAGATGACGGTTCCCGTATCACCCCAGGCAACGTGCTCACCCAATTTGGGTTGGTACACCGTCTGGTAATTGATGCAGGTATCCGTGGCCACCGCACGCATGTCTTGGATGCGGCGAACAATCTCGTGCTCTTTTTCGACCTCAGCGGGACTTTGTGCCAACTCAGGGATGTCGTCAAAGTGCATGCAGCGCGCATTGGTGGACGTGGGTACCGCACAGTGAGCCTTGTGATCCGACAAACGCCTGAGCAAGCCCAGACCGCCATCGCCCATCACCTCAATATCCCCCATCAAATGCGCATTGGTGATGGGGACAAATCGCTGGGCGCCGAAAAAGCGCCCCACTTGCAACTGGAAGCTCAGTGCCTCACGCACTGCCTCGCCCTGGGCGCCATCCAGCATGGATTGTTCAAGCTCGGTGAGTTGCATGCTAACTCCAGGTGATGCGGGGGGTCTCAGTCCGGCTTGATGCCAGCGGCCTTGACCAAGGCTGGCCATTTGGCGATGTCTTGCTCCATGAATCGGATCAAGTCAGCGGGTTGGGCACTCAACTGCGTCTCCAAGGCCACCGCCGCCAGGCGTTGCTTGACCTCCGGATCTTGCGATACCCGAGCAATCAATTCATGCAGTTTCATCTGCACATCTTTGGGGATGCCTGCCGGTGCCATCATGGAGAACCACTGCAAGGTCACGAAATCTGGCACCGTTTCAGACACGGTGCTGACTTGCGGAAACAAGCTGGTGCGGCTCTCCCCCGTGACCGCCAACACCTTGAGCTGTCCGGATTTGATGAAAGGCAACACCGGTGCAATACCCAGAATGGCCACTTTGACTTGCCCACTCACCACATCGTTGATGGCCTGACCACCGCCTTTGTAGGGCACATGGGTGAGCTGAATACCCGCTTTCAGCTTCAACATTTCCATACCCAGGTGCTGGGCTGTTCCCGTGCCGGATGAGGCATACGGCTCACCCGGCTTGGCCTTGGCGTAGTCGATCAATTCCTTGATGTTGTCGGGACCGAACGAAGGATGCGCCACAATGATGTGCTGCCCCATCGCCATCATCGATATCGGTGTGAAGTCTTTGATGGAGTCGTAATTGAGTCGAGTCATCAAAGCCGGGGTGATCGTGTGCGAATCGATCATCATGCCCAGGGTGTAACCGTCTTTGGGCGCACGCGCGACAAAATCGGTCCCGATGGTGCCGCCCGCCCCTGCTTTGTTCTCCACCGTGAACACACCTCCGGTCAGTGCCGAGAGTTTGCGCGCGTATAAACGGGCCAGTACATCGGTGACACCGCCTGGCGCGAACGGCACGATGATCATCACCGGCTTGGCAGGATACGTTTGCGCATTTGCAGGGAACCACGACGCTAGCAAGAGTGTCAAGGCCAGTGAGATGAGCTGTTTGAACTTCATGGTGTGTCTCCTTCGGGGTAATGAGCGTCAATTGAACTTCTGCGCAGTGGGGGTTTCTCCCGGATAGCCCAACTTCAAAGCGGCCTCGCGTCCACCAAAGCGCTCTATCAAGGCTTCCTGGTCTTTTTTGGCGCGACGGTCGACGTCTTCCGGGTTCAGCATCTTGCGCAACAGTCCTTCGAAGTGCGCCAGTAACGGTTGGTGTTCAGCTCGATCCGCCAAGTTGGTGGTTTCTTCGGGGTCAACCGAGAGATCAAACAACTCGGGCGGAAAACCAACGTAGTAGTGATACTTGTAGTGACCCTGAGTCAACATGAAAGCACCGGTTTCGGCGCCGACGGCGTGGTACTCGCTGAAGCCCAGACGATCCGGATCGTCTGGCTGCTGCGCCAACTCGAACAATGAACGTCCCGGCAGCGTCGCATCCTCGGGCTGGAGTGGGACACCCGCACCTTCCAGGAAAGTGGGGAAAAGGTCCACCAGGCTCACGTGGGTGTTGCAAACTCTCTTGGGAATATCGGGACCTGCCACGATCATCGGGATACCCGTGGACTCCCGGTACAACACATCTTTGTTCCATAAACCGCGCGTTCCCAAGTTGTCACCATGGTCACTGCTGTAAATCACCCGCGTGTTTTCGGCCAACCCAGTGGACTCCAGCGTTTTCAGCAAGCGGCCGACCTGATCGTCCAGGAACGTGATCAGACCGAAGTAACAGGCGATCGCCAACTTTCGGCGCTCGTCGCTGCCCAGGGTAGCATCATGATCCCAAAAGCTGGCCATGCGCTGCACCCAGGGGTGCCGTTCGTAACCGTCACGGGGCAGCAGTTTGGGCAGACGAATGTCTTGCTTCAAGTAGAAGTCCAGGTACTGCTGAGGCACCACCAGCGGCATGTGAGGTGCGACAAACCCGACAAACAAGGCCCAGGGTTTGTCTTGAGGTTGCGTGGCCTTGTCTTGTAACCACTGGTTGGCGATGTCGCTGATGTTGAGGTCATAGCGGTTGTAGTTGGACAACCCAGGACCGATCTTCTCGTAAAGGGCTGACTTACCCGCCAACTCGGGCATAGGATTTCGCACCGACCCCCACAACTGTCCGATGCCATTCAGGATATGCATGGGCTCATGTTGTCGATCAAATCCGGTGGGGCACTGTGCATCCTGGTAATGCAACTTGCCAATAGACTCCACCGATACACCCGCCTGCTGCAAGCGATGCCCCCAACTCGGCACACGCCCGTCGTAGGCAATCGCGTTGTCCCAGTAACCAATCTCATGCACGTGCCGCCCCGTGGCCAGACTGGCGCGCGTAGGCACACACACGGGGCAAGGTGTCCAGGCGTTGGAGAATCGCGTTCCACGGGCGGCCAGCGCATCAAGGTTCGGCGTTTGAATGAAAGGATGACCTGAACATCCCATGTAGCGTGGGTCGTGTTCATCCGAAAAAATGAACAATACGTTGGAGGGTTTCATGGCCGGACTCCTTGTTTAGCCGCTTCGCATTGAAGCAATTGGTCGATGTCGGTTTTTGAATATCCCCCGACAGATGCCAATACCTCGCATGTATCGGCTCCCACTTGACGACCCGCATGACGCACCTCGCCTGGGGTCAGCGATAAGCGCGGAGCTGGTGCCGCCAGAGCAACCAGCCCCAATGCATCATGCGGCACACGCACAATCGATTCACGAGCCTTGAAATGAGGGTCTTGAAAGATATCAGCCATGGTAAAAACCTTGGAGGCGGGCACGTCGCATTGGTGCAGCAATTCCGATAACTCTTGCAAGTTCATTCCCGACGTCCATTGCCCAATCAAGTCATCCAAGACATCCTGGTTTTCCACACGAGCCATGGCCGTGGCAAAGCGCGGTTCTGTTCCCAGCTCGGGTTGCCCCATGGTGTTGGCCAGGCGACGGAACACCGGATCGCTGGAAGCGGCCATGGCGATGTAGCCGCCGTCAGCTGTGGGGTACAGGCTGTTGGGGGTACTGCCAGGCAAGCGCGTGCCAGCCCGTTGCGCCACATGTCCGAGCTGATCAAACGCTGGCACATGGGACTCCATCAAACTGAATGAACTCTCATACAAGGCCGCGTCGACGATTTGCCCCTTGCCGGTCTTGTGACGTGACAGCAAAGCCATGACAGCCCCTAACGCACCATACACGGCTGTCAGCATGTCCGTGACCGGCACGGCGGCGCGCACCGGAGGCCGATCGGGGTATCCGTTGATGTGCAGCATGCCCCCCACGGCGTCCCCCAAAAATCCGTAGCCTGGTCGTTCGCGGTAAGGACCGCTCTGCCCAAAGCCACTGATGCGCACCATGACCAGCTTCGGGTTGACGGCACTTAGTTGCTCATAACCCAGACCCCACTTCTCAAGCGTTCCTGGGCGAAAGTTCTCGACCACAATGTCGCATTTAGCCGCCAGTCGCGCGATCACATCGCGAGCCTCTGACTTACGTAAATCCAGACATACCAGTTGCTTGTTGCGCAAGATGCTGGCCGCGTAGAGCGAATGGCCATCCACATGCTTGCCCATGGTCCGCACCGGGTCACCTTCCGGAGGTTCCACCTTGATCACTTCAGCACCAAAGTCGGCCAGCAAGCGTCCGCAAAACGGACCCGCCACCGTCGAGCCCAGTTCGAGAACCCGATACCCTGTCAACGGGCCGTTCATGACCGCAACCCCGCAAACTCGGGCCCCATGACTTGCCTCACCAGCAAGAGCTTCATGATGTTGAGCGTCCCCCCCGTGAACAAGAAGGCCTGTACATCACGAAGCTTCTGCTCGATGCCTTGCTCCTTCAGATAGCCCTGAGCACCGAACATCTGCAAACAATCCTGAATCACGCTCACCCCTGTCGAAATGCCAAACCACTTTGCCATCGCCGCATCTGCTGAGGCATCCACCCCGTGATCGTTGGCCACCAAGGCTCGATAGGCAAGCAATCGGGCCGCTTCTATGCGCGTGTGGTGCTCAACAATGGGAAAACTGATTGACTGATTGATCCCAATGGGACGCCCAAAGACCTGACGGTTGCGGGCAAAGTCAATTGTTTCGTTGAGCACGCCACGTGCACTGCCCAGCGCAGCCAGCGGCGATAGACAACGGGAGACATTAAAGCGTGCATACATCAGCGCTTTGCCCTCCCCTTCTTGCCCCAAGGTGGCCGTTACAGGCACACGGACCTGATCCAGCTTGACGGAGCCCAGACTGTGCGCACGTGCGCCCATCTGCTGTGCCGCCTCGACACTCACACCTGGCAATGATGTGGGCACGCGTAGCAAAATCATCTGGGGCTTGCCGCCGTCCTCGGACATCACCTTGGCAGAGACCGCCAGGATATCGGCACCTGGAATGGTGCTGACATGAATCTTTTCACCATCCACGATGTATTCATCCCCCTCCCGTTTGGCCGTGACTTGAATGGCTGACAAGTCCGAGCCGGCGTTTTTTTCGGATGTAGCCAACGCCACCACGCACTCGCCAGCATGGACTTGACGAACGGTGTCATCTCCCCAACCAGGCAAGAATCGAGAGTGCGTCGCCTGGTGCCAGGCAATCAACGAGCAGCTGATGTCCACAGCCGCGAGTTCTTCGATAGTGATGCCCAGACTGACGTAGTCCCGTGCCTGCCCACCCAAGGATTTATCCCCAATCACACCCAGAATTCCGGCCTTGCCCATGGCTCGGATAGCCTCCCGAGGGAGAATGGCCTCAGTGTCCCAGACTTGCGAATGAGGTTGGAGCTCGCGCCGCGCAAAATCGCGAACATACTGCCGCCACTCCTCTTGCTCAGGGGAGAAGGAAAAATCCAGAGCCATCACTTCACCTTATTTATCACTCAGAAGCCTTCATAATGATATATATGATTTTAAAAGTCAAGCAAAGGCGTTGCCCATGAAAACCAAGGCTCCAACTGCTCCCGCCAAATTGAAAAAACTGGGGAAAACACTAACTCACTTGAACCGTCACGCAGCGGCGAAGTCCCTCCATGCCTTGTTGAGCGTAGCGATTGTGAGATGCATCACTGAGGGAGACTGGTCCCCAGGTGATCGAATCCCTACCGAGTCCGAGTTGATTGAACTCAGTGGCTACAGCCTGGGAACAGTTCAGAGAGCTCTTCGCTCATTGACGGTGGAAGGCGTATTGGAGCGCAAGCAAGGTAGCGGCACTTTCGTGAGCGAACATTCGCCGCGCATCAATGATGTTGCTCATGTCCGATTCCTCACTCAAGACGGAAAATCGCTGCTGTCCATCTATTCAAAGGTGTTAAACAGAACCATCGCCAAAGGGGACGGATTTTGGAACACCCATTTTGATGATTCCAATGTGACTGTTCTACAAATTGATCGACTTCTGAAGGTGAACGACGAATTTGACGTGTTCAATCGTTTTTATTTTGATGGCACCAGATTCAAAAAGCTCGCCATGGCCGAATTGCATGAACTTGACGGTGCAAACTTCAAAACACTTCTGGAACAAGAATCAGATATCCACTGGGGGGAAGTGCGGGAAACCCTGCAAATTGCGCAAGCACCTATCGCGGTGACGAAGGCGCTGAAATTACCCGCTCATTCCGTGATGGGTGTGCTCGAGATATCTCGATTCGAAAAAGGAAGTTCTTCCCCCCTTTATTGCCAGGAGCTATTCATTCCACCAGCCGGACGAAAGATGCAGCTCTTACCCTCGTGAAATCAGGGTTTCTGCATCCCCTTGCTGAGGATGAAACCCATTGCAGTTCATGACCATGGAACGCCCAGAGGGCCAACTGCTCCAGCAGTTGTTCACTCGAACTCATCGCAGTTTTTCCGCATGGACGTTGGGTTTCTCCAATTCGATAGGTTTTGTGTTCGCTAGGGACATAGTCACAACATCAATGGAGCAAAAATCGGCAAATTACATGACTGATCAAGCCAGTTTTAAACCTTAGCTGTGCCCCATGATCTTGCATCATGAGAATTACTAAATAAATTAATCTCAACACTATCCGAAAGCTGAAAACTCAGCAATTGCCATCTGTGCAGCAGGTGAACAAGTACGCCTTGACAGTTGAACCAAGCCACAATTGAGAACTCGACTATCAAGAGGACTCTTTGTTTTAAGCATGGCGCCTAGATCAACAATAGCGCCTGACCTAAGGTCCTCCATCAGCCAATCGTGCCAGGTAAAAAGCAATGCATCTGAGTTGAGTATGGCCAGTCGCAACAATTCCGTATTGCTGCACTTTAGGGTGTATGGCAAATCAATCCGCGAATCGATTTTGCATGCTTGTCTAAACAACGCCTTGAACTCTTCGTCCATTTGAACTGCTGCCCAAGGATAGGACAAGTAGTCGGTCAGGGATAGAGATTTTGTATTTTTTAACAAGGGATGTCCGGCTCGGCAAAAAGATGATGTCCGACGTCCTGGCAATGGTGTTACTTTGTACTTTGAGTTCTTCCCAAGGTCTCCAGGATAAGCCACAAAAAATTCAATCTTTTCCTCATCCAATTGCTCACGCAATGATTTCCAATCCCCTATCTCCACATTCAGGCACAACTTAGGGTGCTCTCGGTAAAGCCTGACTATCTTCTTTTGGAGTTCGCTATTCATAGCCATACCGCTGACACCGAAAGTTAAATCGCCCGCTTCGCCTGTGCCGGCCAGGCTAATTTCACGCGTTATGTCTGCGGCCTCAGCAAGTAGTTTTTTGCCTCGCTCAACCAATCGGGAACCAACTTGCGTGAGTTGTACTGTCCGCGTATCGCGATCAAAAAATCTGACGCCAAACTCAGCTTCCAGTGACTGAATGCTCCTGCTAAAAGCTGTTTGAGAGAGATTTACTCGCTCAGCTGCACGTGAGAAGCTAAGTTCTTCTGCCAGAAGCAATAAATGATGGATGCGTCTCAGGTCCATTATGGCGATCTTTACATAAGTGTGATGTGAATTATGCATTTTACGAAATCTTATGACAGGCCAATAATGAATCGAAGCACTGGCAAGTAGTCAGCTAACTTTAAGAAAGTCAGCCCCTCATAAGCATTCCTAGCCCTATAGAGAGACAAAGCAACCTATGTCTAAGTCAGTAATTCTGTTCCGTGAATCCAATCCTGAACCAAAGCTGAATGCCACTCCATGGACGCGGATTGATGGCACGAATCCACAAACCGTCACGATGATCAACTATCAATCAGAAGACGGTAAAAAAATAGCAGGCACCTGGGTTTGTACGCCGGGTAAATGGGCAATCAACTACGATCGTTGGGAGTACTGCCATTTTCAGGAGGGCTACAGCATCGTTACATGCCCCGGTAAGCAGCCTGTACATCTCAGAGCGGGAGATATCTTTGTCATAGAACCCGGGACAGTAGGTACCTGGGAAGTTGTTGAAACCGTTCGCAAGCAGTTCATATTCGCGTCCTGACTTACTCCGCACATATGAGCCGCACAAAAAGCATTTAAAGCCAATTCATCTCCTTCAACCAAAGGAAAAACAATGTCGCAAATTCGCAAAAACTTGCAATGGGTCCTAATTGTTTTGTTTTCCATGGGTGCGCTGAATGCAATAGCGCAAGACTGGCCGACCAAGACCGTCAGAGTGGTTGTACCCTTTCCTGCCGGGGGGTCTACCGACACGATAGCTAGACTTTTGGCCAAAAAAATGGAAGCAGCAACCAAGCAGTCCATGGTGGTTGAGAACATCAGTGGCGGAGGCTCGATACTTGGCGTTCAATCGGTCGCAAACTCTGCCGCTGATGGATCAAGCCTGGTTTTCACAGGATCGGGGACGATCACTGTCATGAAACATACGAATGTTGCTCTCACAATCGATCCAGAGGCAGTTCTAACACCCATAACTTTCGTGAACTCGCTACCTCATTGGATAGTGGTAAGGGCTGACAGACCCGAAAAAACGTTCAATGAGTTCATGACCTACATTCGAAAGAACCCAGGCAAAGTCAGCATCAGCGTCAACGCGATTGCTGGGGCTGCGCACTTGGCCCTGATCAACTGGGCGAAGAACAATGATCTGGACATCAATGTTGTCCCATATAGGGGGTCACCACCGGCCATGGTTGATTTGCTTGGCGGCGTTACTACGGCTCACATTGATGTAGTTGGTTCATCGATGCAGTTCGTCAAGTCTGGCAAGGCCAAATCACTAGCAGTACTACAGACAAAACCAATAACTGATCTTCCTGATGTTCCAGCATCTGCCCCACCAAACGAAGGAGGTCTACTGGTTTATGGCCAGCATGTGCTTGCAGTCAAAAGTGGAACCCCCTTGCCGATTGTGAACCGTATCTACGATGTTGTGAAAGATGTGACCGCTGAGCCCGAATTTGTCGAATATCTGCGAAGCCTGGGTTTTGAAAGAGCGGTACCCACACCTACTCAATCCAAAGAAATTTTGCTACAGGAGTCGAAGCGGTATGCCGACATCATTCGAGTCAACCAAATCAAGGTGAATTGATACGGGAATTCGAACCGCTAAATACAAACTTACCTTTAGGAAGTCCACATGACGAAGTCGACCGCTGGCGCAATAATTTCAGCATCACCCTTAAGGATATTCACCGCGCGAAAAATCTACACCATGGACGAATCATTGCCCATAGCTACTGCTGTTGGGGTTATCGATGACCGGATTGTGGCAGTGGGAGACTTGGCATCTATGGCTCCCTGGCAAAAAAATCGTGAAACCATCATCGACGAGCGGTTAGCCGACAAGGTTTTGATACCTGGATTGATCGACAACCACTTACACCCTTACCTAGGGGCCATCCTCACTCCGATGGAAATCATTGCACCAGAGGCATGGCGCATGGAAGGTGGTCGGATAGCTCCTGCGGCTACCAACCCCGAACAATACCGTGAACGCTTAGTCGATAGACTGGCCGCCCACCCTGACAAACAAGATTGGTTCATCTCGTTTGGGTACCAACCTAAAGTTCATGGCCGCTGGACCCGAGAAGAACTCGATGCACTCTGTCCTGATCGTCCCGTAGTTCTATTTCATCGCTCCTACCATGAGAGCTTTCTGAACAGTGTCGCGCTAAGAAAACTCGAAATTTCAGACGCCGTAGTCGGCGATCATCCCCAAATTGATCTTGTACGAGGACACTTCTACGAAACAGGCAATAAGGTTGTAGTTACTAGGTTGATGCCTTATTTCCTACGTCCTGAGTGGTATCACCGCGGTCTCAACATAACAGCAGACCTCATGCAACAAGGTGGCATAACAACAGCTGCTGATCTCGTTTTTGGAGCCGTAGACCCTGAACATGAACTGGCGGCCCTTGATGCCTGTATTGAGAAAAAAGAACGCCCACTTCGAATAGTCAATGTATGTGATGCGCGAGCTTTCTCTAACCGAGCTACGGGTCGGAAAGTTATGGGTTCACCGACACATTGCCCTGAGTTTTCAGAAGGATTAAAAGCAATTGATGCCATACAGTCTCGCTCTTCTCGGAGAGTCAAATTCTCTAAGTCAGTGAAGCTATTTGCCGATGGAGCAATGTTTTCCCAACTGATGCAGATGAATCACCCAGGCTACATAGATGGGCATCACGGTGAGTGGTTAATGGCTCCAGAAGTTTTGGCAGCTGGAGTGAAGGTATTTTGGAATGCGGGCTATCAAATCCACGTGCATGTGAACGGTGACGGAGGCATGGACTCGGTACTCGCTGCGTTGACCGCAGCACAAGAGCAACGACCGCGTTTTGACCACCGCTTCATGATGCACCATATGGGTTTTCACACCAATGCCCAGTCTAAGAAAATGGCTGCCTTGGGTGCACATGCATCTGTCAATCCGTACTTCATCCATGCACTGGCCGATGACTACTCCATACTAGGTCTCGGCCCTGAGCGTGCATCTCAAATTGTTCGTGCAGGGTCTTTGATCCGCAACGGCATCCGCGTGTCCTTTCACTCTGACTTCATGATGGCCCCCACAGAGCCTCTCACTCTGGCATGGTGCGCCGCTACGCGAATAACCCGATCAGGACGAGAGGTCTCGCCAGAGGAGCAATTGACGCTGGAACAGGCGTTGCGGGGTGTTACCGTTGACGCTGCTTTTGCATTGCAACTTGACCATGAGATCGGATCAATTGTTGCGGGCAAGAAGGCCGACTTCACCGTGCTTGAGGATGACCCTTTTGAATTAGGTGTCAAGCGACTCAAGGATATTCGAATTGCAGGTACTGTTTTTGAGGGTGAAGTTCATCTTCGAGAGCAAGCGCTCGCCGGCATCCTGTCTGAGCGTATCCCCGTTCAAGCACCAGATTCGATTATTGTCCCCTCAACCACCAAGACTTTAACCACTAGCCGACCGTCGCGGAAAAATCGACTCCGGCCTGTCATATCCAGATGTTGCACCTTGGACGGCGATCCGTGTTTATTTTTGAGGCAACTGACCGGATGGATGCAGGATTATGGAAGTGATTCCATTTCCCTTCAATGAATTCCGATCTCAAATAATGGGTTGAAGACAAATATTAGGCCGAATCAAAAGACAAAGTCTGTTGAACATTGATGCTGCCTGATTTCTTTAATGCATCAGATCCATCCTTGTTTAGCATCGAATGGGGTTCTTTACCCTTTTTTCAGTCTGGCGCGGTCTTTTTAGGCTATCTGGTACTGGGAGTAACTGGTTTCGGGTCAGCATTGATCATAGTTCCACTTCTGGCATGGCAGTGGCCCTTGACCTTGGTTGTACCGTTAGTGCTAATGACGGATATCCCAACATCTTTACTTCACACCGGCTTAAATTTCCGTGACGTTGCTTGGCGTGAAATTCCACGTTTGCTTCCATCCGTTATCGTAGGGGCATATGCTGGATCAGTGCTCCTTCAAGTCTCCAGTGGAAATGAATTGCTCGCAGTATTAGGGCTGTACATAAGCTGGGTTGGCATTAGAGGGCTAAGGCAATCCGCGCCTTTAGTTAATTCAACAGCCTGGCCTCCGCAAAATATAGCAGGATTTTTTATGGGGATGGTCGAAACAATGTTCGGGACAGCAGGCCCTATTGTTATGCTGTGGCTAGCCAAACGGCTGAATAACCTGCACGCATTGCGTGCGACTATGCCCATCACAATCCTGGTGTTATCGACTACAGCGTTGGCAAGTGCGGCACTTGCCGGGAACCTCAATCGGCCGGATATCTGGAAGTGGTTCTTGGCATTACTGCCATCTGCTTTTTTAGGAATTTGGAGCGGCCATCTGTTGGCGCGTCGTTTCAACTCCCAAACATTGAAACCAATTATTTTTAGCTTATTAGGCTTCAGTGGGGTTTTGCTTTTTTTGCGAGCCCTATTGTTGCTGAACAAATGAAAAATCGCCATTGCGGTTTTGCAAGATCAAAGTTAAAGCTCATGCCCAAACTCTACCCCTCCTCACGCTAGGTGATCTTGGGGGGCTTCGATCTGTTGATACCCCCGTTCTGTAATCCAATGGATTCTCACAACCATCAATGGATAAATGTCACCTCATGGACGCGAAACCACTCATTTGAATCAACTGCTCCACCAATTGTTCACTCGAATCGTTCGTCAGCTTAATCTGGTGAGCCGACGGCTTTCGACCCATAGCAGTCACTTGGGAGATGCCTTCTAAATAAAAAAATCCTCATAGAAGTGCGCAAGTTTTCTATAGAGCAACTGTGGAGATCCAGGGTACCGCAGCGATAACCACAACACCTGCCACCAGTGCAGCCAAGTAGGGCCATATGGCTCTCGCAACCTGGTCGGGCGAAGCACCGCCAATTCGACACGCGATGTAAAAACCCACACCGATTGGCGGCATCATCAGGCCCACGTTCATCGCGCAGACCAGCACCATCGAGTAATGGATGTCGTTGATGCCCAGCTTTTTGGCAATCGGGAACATGATGGGTGCCAGTAGCAGCACAGCGGGCAACCCCTCAAGCAAGCAACCGAGTATGAGGAAAACAACGATCGTGACCGCAAGAAAGGCCCATGAGCCGCCGGGCATGGACGTTAGGAACTCAGACAGTTGTTGCACGAAGCCGCTTTGGGTGATCGACCATGCCATGCCTGCTGCCGTCCCAAGTATGAGGAGCACTGCGCCAGACAGCGAAGCTGTCTCAACTAGCATATCGTAGAGCTTACGGGTGCTGATACCACCGTACAATATATGGCCGATTAACAATGCATAAAGCACAGCGATCGTGGACACTTCCGAGGCGGTGGCGATTCCGCCGGTGACAGCACTACGAATTAGAAAAGGTAGTGCCAGAGCAGGCGCGGAGATCAGCAGCAACTTGCCGATTAATTTAATCGGCGCGCGACGTGTTCCGTACATGTCCTCGTGGCGTGCATTCCAGCGAGCCAACAGTAAAAGTGCAGTCAGGAGCACCATCGCGACGACGATACCACTCTGAAATAGGCCTGCAATCGAGACGCCGGCTACAGAGCCCAGGACAATCAGCACGATGCTCGGTGGCACGGTGTCTGCCATCGCGGCACCAGTGGCGAGAAGCGCAGTCATCTCTGACGGCTTATTGCCTCGACGCTTCATTTCTGGAAATAGCGCTGGTGCGACAGTAGCCATATCTGAAACCTTCGAGCCCGAGATGCCCGAAACAATGAACAACGAGCCAAGCAGCACATACGACATGCCAGCTTTGACGTGCCCGATCAGTGAGGAGAGAAAATCGACGATGGCTTTGCCCATACCCGTTGCATCAAGAACACACCCTAGTAATACAAATATGGGTACCGAAATAAGCACGATGCTGGACATACCCTCGTCCATTCTCGAAATGATGACCATCAGTGGTGCATTACTCGCGAAGGTAAGAAAGCTTAGCGTCCCGATACCGAAACAAAAGGCAATAGGCACGCCAGCAATCAAGCACACGCCAACAAAGCCGACCAGAAATACCAAGATTGCGAGACCTTGGGATTGCTGTAAAACAGGCGATGCCTTCCAGGCCAAAAATACGATAATCGAGACAGCAAGTGTTGCGGCTCCGATAGCCTTCAGCGGCAGCGTTCGGATTGCATAAGCTGTGACGATCACCAGCATCATGACAATACCAAACAGCATCGCCGCGACGCGAAACGCGTTCGGCATCTCAAGAGCGGGAGTGATGATTGCCCATTCATCGACAACGTAGGTGTACGCGGGCTTAAGTAAAGACAGCAGCAGCAACATGGCTGACACAAGAGCAAAAGCACGCACGTAGTAGCGAAAGCGCTCTGGAAGCAAATTCACGAACACATTAAGCTGCAAGTGTTCGTTGCGATGCATGGCGATGATGGCGCCAATCATCGCGACCCAGACGAACGCTATCGATGTAACTTCGTCGACCCATACGATCGGCAAATTAAATAAATAACGGGACACTACACCGCCAAGGAGCAGCAATACGATTGCGACCACGAGCAAGGCAGACACCGCCTCAAGAGGAAGCATCCAGCGCGCTAGAGCGCCACGAGCGGCCACTTCTTCTGGAGAACTGGTGTCGATGTTTTCGCTTAGCTCATGAAGTGCGGATGCGGCAGTGTTTGACGTATCTGCGGTTACTGACGGCATATTTCCTCCGTTTATATTTATAAAGGGGGCCAATCAGGCCCCCAGTGATTTTTATGCCAACTTGCCAGTAGCTTGTTCAAGTAAGGGCCATGCATCCCCCATTTTCTTTTGCCATTCAGCATAAAAGCCGGAAACTTTCAGCCGCTCGCGGAAAGCAGTCGGATTGACTTCGACAAACTGCACGTGCTTTTCCAGTGTCGCACGCAAGTCATTATTCAGTTTTGCAACGTCTGCGCGCTGCAGGAGGGCGGCATCGTTGATGACTTTACGGACGATGTCTCGGGTGGCGGCAGGCATTGCTTCGAACGAACGGCGGTTTGCAACGAACCAGAAACCGTCCCACATATGGTTGGTGCCCGAAAGATACTTAGCAACTTCATGCATCTTGGCAAAGTAGATGCCGGCCAGTGGATTTTCTAATCCGTCAGCCACCCGCGTCTGGAGTGCTGTATAGGTCTCGCCCCAAGGTACTGACACAGGCGCTGCACCAATCGACTTGAACAATGAGGTCCAAAGAGCACTCGGCGGAACACGGATCTTGTAACCTTGCAAATCTTCTGGTGTCCTAATCGCCTTTGTGGCCGACAGAGTTTGCCTAAAGCCGTTGTCCCACATGTGATCAAAGGCAATCAAATTGGCCTTTTCAAATGCACCAATGACGTGTTTGCCAAGTGCTCCATCCATTGCTTTCCACACTGTTGGGTAGTCAGGGAAAGCGAAACCGATACCGTTAATCGCAGCAACCGGTACGAGCGAGGAAAGAATCAGTCCAGTTTGAGCGAAAAAGTCAATACCACCTGAACGCAGCTGCGACAACATGTCAGCATCGCTGCCAAGTTGGCTTGCCGGAAAAACGGAAATCTCTACCTGTCCGTTAGTCTGCTTCTTGATCGTCTCTGCCGCCTCACGCATTCTTACGTTCAACGGATGATCACCCGGCATGATGTTGGCGAACTTCAGTTTGAACTGAGCTTGCCCCCAAACAATAGACGGGAATGCCAGGGATGTGCTCAGAGCAGCACTTCCTGTCAAAAGATTGCGGCGATTAATTTGAGTCATGAAAGTCTCCTTGGTAAAAAATTGTCAACTAGCAAAATTGGTATTACTGGTGATCAAAGAATTTCAGCAACTCTTTTGAAATGAATTCTGGTTGCTCCTCAGTGACCCAATGCCCACTGTTTGGAACCAAACCACCTTGAACGTTTTCTGCAACACGCTTCAAAGAATCCAGTGTTTCGAGTCCGCGACCGAAACTCTTGTCACCACCCAAAGCAAGAACAGGCATTTTTAATTTGCCTCTTTGCGCCAGCATGGCTTGGTTGTCAGATGCATCTTGTGGCAGAGCGCGATAGATGCTGAACATTGCACGCATCGCTCCCGGCTTAACATATGTTCTTAAGTATTCCGTGCGCTCTTCCACGCCTATACAGTTTGGTAGATAGCCGTAATTGTCGAAGAGCCAGTTAATGATCACATGCTCACGACCACCTAGGAAAAGCTGCTCAGGTATGTCCGGAGTTCTAAATAACGCGTGATGCCACCGACGACCATTTTGAGAGAAATCAGCGCCATCACCTGGTATCGCGACATCCAAAATTGCTAACTTGATGACTGACTCAGGATGCTGAGCTGCCAACGAGAAAGCTGTAGGCCCGCCCCAATCGTGTCCGACCAAATAAAAATTATCTATGTTCAGAGATTGCAAAAGACGCCATATGTCATTGGACATTGTCTTTTTGTCGTAACCATCGGTAGGGTGTGAGGAATCGCCCAACCCTCTTAGGTCAGGTGCAATCACGGTGTATTTTTCCGCTAAGTGCGGTATTACATGTCGCCACTCGTACCAAGTTTGTGGGATGCCGTGTATCAAAACAACTACTGGCCCACTGCCAGCCTTGACGTAATGCAAGATCACATCGCCCAAATCGGCGTGGTGGTGTGTCATATCAATCATTCTTTATCCCTTTTCTGGATGCGAAGAAATTGGACTAGTGGAGGGGAGTCGGTTGTAATGACAAATCACTGCTGAATCATCCCAAGTACCCATTCCACGGCCACTAACATCTAACAAAGCATTGAAAGCTGCACTGGCGAGAGGGGCTGAAAACTTTGCACCCTTGGCTGTATCAAGCACTAACCCCAGGTCTTTGACAAATATGTCAACGGCAGACGTCACATCAGAAAATTTTTCACCACTCATCCTTGGACCACGGTCGTTGAGCATCCAAGAAAATGCTGAACCACTACAAAGAACTTGTTGTGTTACGTCGAGGGGTAATCCTTGTCGATCAGCCAATGCAAGAGCCTCTCCTGCCGCTGCCAAATGCACCCCGCAAAGCAATTGGTTAATCACTTTTAGCTGGGACCCTGAACCATGTCGCTCGCCGACAAAAAACAGCTTGGATCCAAACGCTTCTAGAACTGGCTTAATTTGTTCGTATACCTTATTATTCCCTGCTGAAATAATGGTCAATGACCCCTTTGCAGCGCCAGCCGCACCACCGGTAACCGGCGAATCAATCAGTTCAACCCCTTGCTCTGCCAAGCGTTTTCCTAAGGCATTTACGTAGGCGGGTGGCAAAGTGCTGCATGCAATGAAGACATTGCCTGGCTTCAAACTGTTGGCCAATCCATTTTTACCAAAGAGTACTTCCTCAGTTTGAGAATCGTTCACCACAAAGCAAATAACTGTTTGACATTGCTTAGCCAAATCTTTCAACTCTTTGACGAATGAACCCCCTTGTTGATTCATCCAGTCTTCCATTTCGGGGCGAACGTCATAACCAATTACTTCGAAATTTTTAGCCAACAAATTGGCAGCCACACCACGCCCCATTGCACCCAAACCAATAAGACCGATCTTCTGTGTGTTCATTTAGACCACCTTTTGATTGTTTCGCAAAATTTTTCAACTGAGATGCCATAGCGGTCGTGGAGCGTAGGCAGCGCGCCTGCGTCCAGAAACTCGTCGGGCAGCGCCAGCATGCGGAACTTGCTGGGCACCACGCCTTCGCGCAGCAGCAAGCTGGCCACGGCTTCGCCCAGGCCACCGACCACCGAATGGTTTTCGGCGACCACCACGAGACGGCCGGGCTTGCGCACTTCAGCCAGGATGGTGGCGTTGTCCAGCGGCTTGATGGTTGGGCAGTGCAACACGGCCACGTTGACCTTGTCGGCTTCGAGCTGCTTGGCCACTTCAAGCGAGCGCATGGTCATGAAACCACTGGAGATCACCAGCACATCGCTGCCTTCACGCAGCATCTTGGCCTTGCCCAGCTCAAACGTGTAGTTGTATTCGTCCAGCACCAGCGGCACGTTGCCGCGCAGCAGGCGCATGTAGACCGGGCCCTGGTGGGCCGCAATCTGCGGCACGGCCTGCTCGATGTCGAGTGCGTCGCAGGGGTCGACCACCGTCAAGCCGGGAATCGCACGCATCATGGCCAGGTCTTCGGTGGCCTGGTGGCTGGGGCCGTAGCCGGTGGTCAGACCCGGCAAGGCGCAGCAGATTTTGACGTTGAGGTTTTCTTCGGCGATCACCTGGTGGATGAAGTCGTAGGCGCGGCGCGTGCCGAACACAGCGTATGTGGTGGCGAAGGGCACCAGGCCGGTCTTGGCCATGCCGCCGGCAGCGCCCATGAGCAGCTGCTCGGCCATGCCCATCTGGAAAAAGCGCTCGGGGTAGGCCTGCGCGAACAGGTGCAGGTCGGTGTACTTGGCCAGGTCGGCCGTCATGCCCACCACTTCGGGGTGCTCGGCGGCATAAGCCACCAGCGCCTTGCCAAACGGCGCAGCCTGCACGCGCTGGCCCTCGCTGGCAATCGAGGCGATCATGGCCGAGGTGGTCAGCCGGGGTTTCTTGTCGGTCACTGCGTTCATGTTCATCACCTCAGGGTTGGGTGGCATCCAAAATGTCAAGCGCCTGCTGCCACTCGGGCGGGTCGACGCGGATGAAGTGGTTCTTCTCGCGCGCTTCCAGGAAGGGCACACCCTTGCCCATCAGCGTGTCGCACAGGATCACGCGGGGCTTGGCCTCGGGCAAGGTGCGGGCCGTGTCAAAGGCACGCAGCACAGCGGGCAAGTGGTTGCCATTGACGCGCTGCACATGCCAGCCAAACGAGGCCCACTTGTCGGCCAGCGGCTCGAAGCCCAGCACCTTGGTGGACGGGCCATCGGCCTGCTGGTTGTTGATGTCGACCATGCAGATCAGGTTGCCCAGACCATGGTGCGCGGCCGACATGGCGGCTTCCCACACCGAGCCTTCATCGAGCTCGCCGTCGGACATGGAGTTGTAGACGAAGGCCGGGCTCTTCTGGTGGCGCAGACCCAGGGCGATGCCCACGGCAATCGGCAGGCCCTGACCGAGCGAGCCGCCCGAAATTTCCATGCCCGGCGTGTAGGTCGCCATGCCCGACATGGGCAAGCGGCTGTCGTCGCTGCCGTAGGTCTCCAGCTCGGACTCGGGGATGATGCCTGCCTCGATCATGGCGGCGTAGTGCGCAATCGCGTAGTGGCCGTGCGAGAGCAAGAAGCGGTCACGGTCGGCCCAGTCCGGATCATCGGGACGAACGTTCATCGCATGACCGTAGGCCACAGCCAGCACGTCGGCATAGCCCAGGGCCTGGCCGACATAGCCCTGGCCTTGCACTTCGCCCATGCGCACGGCGTAGCGGCGGATATTTTTTGCTGCCTTCATAAGGCGCTGAACTGTCAAAGTATCCGAAAAGTTTCCAAACATCACTTGTCTCCAGATGCTGTTTTTGGCAATTGTTTGTCGCTGAGATGAAAAATACAAACGAATAAAAATGATGAATTGACAAATTAAATTCATCTATTCAAAATCAAAAAAAATGAGAAAACTTCCACCACTTCAATGGATTCAGGCGTTTGAGGCGGCGGCGCGCTTAGGTTCGTTTGTCCAAGCGTCACAAGAACTGCATCTGACAGCGTCTGCAGTTAGTCACCGTATTCGCAGCCTAGAGGATTTGCTGTCTATATCCTTGTTTCATCGAATCCGACGTACTGTGATCCTGACAGATGCGGGTCAACGATTCGCAAATGAAGTGGGTATTGCACTCACCCGAATTGAGTCAGCGGCACAAGACACATCACGCGTAAGTAAGGCAGACTTGATTACGGTTCATGCAGTTCCAAGCTTTGCAGCGCAATGGTTGATGCCAAGGATCGCTCGGTTCAGCACTCAACATCCAGATATAGATGTTCGTATCACTGCTTCGACTGAACCAATTAATCTTGAGGTAGGAGCAGTCGATCTGCACATAAGTTACGGACCGCCGCTTCAACGCGTGGGAATTGTTACGGAGATGTTTCCCCCAGAACCAATTGTGGCGATTTGTTCCCCAACGCTGTTACTAGGGCGCAAAGGGATCAAGCGAGCAACAGATATGCAGCAGCATATGCTTATTCATTCCGAAAGAAACATGTATCAATGGAAAGATTGGCAGAACGATCATCCGGGGATCACTCTAAGACTTGATCGCGGACTTCGATTTGACCGATCTTTTATGTCAATCTTTGCTGCGGTAGATGGCCTGGGCGTTTGTCTAGACAGCAAACTTCTGATTGAACGCCAATTAGATTCAGGACGGCTAGTTTTGCCTTTCGGAGACGAGGGACCGCGCGTTGCCTGTCACAGCATTAACTATCTTGCCAGTCGGGCCCACTTGCCAAAAATTCATGCATTTCGTGAGTGGTTGATGCAATCACTTGAGCAATCTCCAGCATTAGCAAAGTGACTGCAGAATGATTGCTCTGGCAGATATGCGCCTTAGATGTCTGTAATGAAGAGCAATCTTGACTGGCCGCTTGTGGCC
>JACCEE012076752.1_pt1 | contig 31191 bp, 38 predicted proteins | sample 7449931 | NCBI WGS metagenome assembly JACCEE01 (sample SAMN15323457, study PRJNA562643) | freshwater metagenome | isolation source: river surface water | place: USA:Blue River Watershed | collected 2017-08-19 | reverse complement strand
CCGCGCCCAGGCCGCGGCCCGCAGCGCCCGCACCGAGCTGGCCGAAGCCCGCGCCGGCTACGAGGCCGCGCTCGCGGCGCTGCCGGTGGCCCGCGCCACCGTGGACAAGGCCCGCCAGTCCTACGAGCTGTTCCGCCCGCTCTACAGGCAGGGCCGCCAGAGCGTGCTGGAGGTTCTGCGCGCCCGCGCCTCGCTGTTGGAGGCGGAGGCCGGCTATTACGAACAGGTATACAAACTTCACCTCTACCGCGCCGCGGCCCTGCTGGCCGCCGAGCGCCTGGACGACGCCGCGCTGGCCGGCATAGCCGCCGCGCTGCCGGCGAAGTAAGGAGACTCCCATGCAGAACGAACACCACAAATACGGCATGGCCGGCCGCATGGCCAAGGCCTTCATCAGCTCCCGCCTCACGCCCATACTTATAGCGGCCTTCATAATGCTGGGCGTGTTCTCCACCTTCAAGCTGCCGCGCGAGGAGGAGCCGCAGATAAACGTGCCGATGTTCGACGTGATGGTGCCCTTCTACGGTGCCTCGCCAGCGGAGATAGAGAAGCATTTGATCGAGGTGGGCGAGCGCAAGCTCTGGGAGATACCCGGCGTGGAATACATCTATTCCACCGCTTTCCCCAACTTCGCGATGTTCACGGTGCGCTTCAAGGTGGGCACCGAGCCCGAAGAGGCCGCGAACCGCATCTACACCAAAACCCTCGATAACCGCGACCTGTTCCCCAAGGCCGCGGGCGAGCCGCTGATAAAGTTCCGCTCCATCGACGACGTGCCGGTGCTGGCCCTTACGCTGTGGGGCGAGGGACAGGACGGCTACGCGCTGCGCCGCGCGGCGGCCCGCATACAGACCGAGCTCAACGCCGTCGGGGACGTCTCGGAGACGCGCATTATCGGCGGCCACAAGCGCCAGCTGATAGTGCATTTCGACCCGGCGGCCCTGGCCGCGCGCCGGCTTACGCCGCAGATGCTGGCCGGCATCATCAAGATGTCCAATGCCCGCCTGCCCGCAGGGCATTACAATAACGGCGACACCCGCCTGCTGGCCGAGACCGACGCCTTCATAACCGGAGCCGCGGACCTTAAGAACATAGTGGTGGGCGTTTACGACGGTCGCCCTGTGCGGCTTTCCGACGTGGCCGACGTGAAGGACGGCCCCGACGAGGACGAGCGCTCGGTGACAATGATGTCGGGACCTGCGGCGCTGGTGAAGGCGCCGGGCGCGGTACCCGCCGTCACCATCTCGGTGGCCAAGCGCCGCGGCGCCAATGCCACCGCGGTATCGCGCGACATACTCTCGCGCGTGGAGGCCATGAAGGGCCGCGAGATACTGCCCGGCGTGAACGTGACCGTCACGCGCAATTACGGCGAGACCGCCAAGGCGAAGAGCGACGAGCTGATCTACCACATGCTGCTCGCCACGCTCTCCGTAACGCTGCTCATAGCCATAACCCTCGGCCTGCGCGAGGCGGCGGTGGTGCTGGTGGCCATACCGGTGACGCTGGCGCTCACGATGCTGGTCTACTACCTTTACGGCTACACGCTCAACCGCATCACGCTGTTCGCGCTGATCTTCTCCATCGGGATTTTGGTGGACGACGCCATAGTGGTGGTGGAGAACATAAACCGCCACTGCATTCTGAACGCCAGGAACTCGCTGTTCAGGAACATACTCAACGCCGTGGACGAGGTGGGTAACCCGACGATACTGGCCACCTGGACGGTGATAGCCTCCATACTGCCGATGGCCTTTGTGAGCGGCATGATGGGGCCGTACATGCGCCCCATCCCCATAGGCGCTTCAGTCGCCATGCTGTTCTCGCTCGGCGTGGCCTTCGCTTTCACGCCCTGGCTTTACGCCCGCGTGGTGAAGCGCTGGCCGCCGAAGCACTGCGAGAACAAAACGGAAGGCCTGCTGGACCGGCTATACCGCCGGCTGATGCAGAAACTCATCTACGAGCCGGCCAACGGCAAGAAATTCCTGGCCTTCACCGGCGTACTGCTGGCCGCGGCGCTGGCCATGGTGGGGCTGAGGCTGGTCATATTCAAGACGCTCCCCTTCGACAACAAGAATGAATTCCAGATGATCATCAACATGCCCGAGGACTCTTCGCTGGCGCGCACGGAGCGCGCGGCGCAGGAGATGGCCGCTTACCTCGCCGGCGTGCCGGAGGTGAAGGACCTGCAGGTTTACGCCGGGGCCAGCGCGCCGTACAACTTCAACGGCCTCGTTCGCCATTACTTCCTGCGGCAGGAGCCCTACCAGGCCGACATACAGGTGAACCTCGCGGACAAAGAGGAGCGGAAACGCCAGAGCCACGCCATAGCCCTCGCCGTGCGCGCGCCGCTCAAGAAGATAGCCGACGCCTACGGCGCCCGCGTGCAGGTGGCCGAGGTGCCGCCCGGCCCGCCGGTGATGTCCACCATGCTCGTCGAGGTTTTCGCCCCGGACCCGGCCGCGCAGCTCAGGCTGGCGGCTGACATAAAGGAGCTGCTGAAGAAGACCCCGGGCATCGTCGACGTGGACTCCTACATACCGGAGGCGCAGCCCATAACGCGGCTGGCCGTGGACAGGCAGAAGGCCACACTGAACGGGGTGGCGGCGGCCGACATCGTGCAGACGGCGGCCATCTCCCTCAACGGCGCGGACATTGACGCGGCTCACGTGGCCGAGGAGCCCGAGGCCGTCGACATTCGCCTGCGCCTGGCGCCGGAAAAGCGCCGCCGGCTCGAGACCTTAAAGGAGATAAAGTTCTTCTCCCCCAACGGCAACGCCATCCCTATGGCGAGCTTCGTGAGGGCGGAGAACGGGCTTGAGAACCGGCCCATCTATCACAAGAACCTCCAGCGCGTGGCCTATGTAACGGCGGACATAGCCGGCGGCTCGGACAGCCCGGTATACGCCGTGCTGGACCTGAAGGCCAAGGTGGATGCGTTAGCTAAGGCGCGCGGCGTTAAGGTGACGCAATACTTCACCCGCCAGCCGACCAGCGCCGCCGAGACCGCCATAAAATGGGACGGCGAGTGGCACATCACCTACGAGGTTTTTCGCGACCTCGGCCTCGCCTTCGCGATGGTGCTGGTGCTCATCTACGTGCTGGTGGTGGCCTGGTTCGAGGACCTGCTGACGCCGTTCATCATAATGGCGGCCATACCCATGGCCCTCATCGGCATCATCCCCGCGCACTGGGCGATGGGAGCCTTCTTCACGGCCACGTCGATGATAGGCTTCATAGCCTCGGCCGGCATTGTGGTCAGGAACTCCATCATCCTCGTGGACTTCATAAACCTGAAGGTGCGCGAGGGCATGGACCTGAAGGAAGCGGTGATAGAGGCTGGCGTGGTGCGCTTCCGCCCGATGCTGCTGACGGCGCTGGCCGTCATCGTCGGCGCCGGCGTGATACTCTTCGACCCGATATTCCAGGGCCTCGCGATATCCCTGATCTCGGGCCAGATTGCAGCCACGCTCTTAAGCCGCGTGGCTGTGCCGGTGCTCTACTACCTGGCTTTCAAGAACAAACAGCACGCCCTGCGCCGCCCCGCCCACAACGCCGAGAGCGAAGACCTGCTCGGCGCGACCAGCGAATAGTAAATACTGGGGACAGTATATGTATTTCCGAAATAGGTATACTGTCCCGGGTTTTTGGAGGAAGCGATGAAGATCAATGAGGCTTTGAGACTGCTGGCCGGGGTAATGGTGCTGCTGAGCGCGGGGCTCGCTACCTGGGTGGACCCGCGCTGGCTTTGGCTTACGGCCTTCGTCGGCGCGAACCTGCTGCAATCGGCCTTCACCGGCTGGTGCCCGGCGATCTGGGTATTCAGGAAGATAGGGTTGCGCGAATAGAATAGCGCCACCGGATCCAGCCAGGGACCTTATAGTTGCGGCGGCGTTTATAAAGTTTCTTCGTGGAACACTTTTACTTTTTCCGGCGCGGCGCGACGCACTTTCTTGCCGAGGAAAACCAGCAGGCTTAAGAGCCCGAAAGCGCACACTATGGCCGGCCCTGTGGGCAGGTCCAGCCCGGCGGAAAGAACTATGCCGGCCACGCTGGTCAGGACGCCCAAAGCCCAGCCCAGCCAGAGCCGCCCGGATAGCGACGCAGCCAGCCCCCGCGCCGCCACGGCCGGGATGATCAGGAAGGTGAACACCAGCAGCACGCCCGCCAGTTCCACCGAGCTCGTCACCACCACGCCGAACAGCGCGTAGAACACGAAGTCCCACAGCCGCACGTTGACGCCGGCGGCTTCGGCCGCCGCGGGATCGCGCGAAATCGCCAGGAAGCGCCCGCGCCAGGCCCAATGCGCCGCCCCCACGGCGGCGTAGAGCGCCAGGGTTTTTAGCACCTGCGGCCAGGTGACGAAAAGGATATTGCCCACGAGCATCCCCTTGAGATGCTCGGCCTCGCCGGGCAGGCGGTCCAGCACCATCACCGCCAGCGCGGCCGACACCACGTACACTATGCCTATGGCCGCCTCCTGCATGGCGCCGCTGGTCTTTTTGCCGCGGCTGAGCGCGAACAAGCCCGCGCCAACGAACGTGGCGGCCAGCGACATGAAATACGACCCGGGCGTATGCAGCGCCAGGCCGAACAGCACGCCGGTTATGGCGCCGAGCGCGGCTATCTGCGCCAGCGCCAGGTCGACGAAGATCACCCCGCGCGCCAGTATATGTATGCCAAGGTAGGCGTGTATCCCCACCAGTATCACCGAGGCCGCCAGGGCCGGAAGCATTATCTCGATCATATTTGAAAGGCCGGAGCGGGACAGTCCGCCCCGGCCTCCTCCATCCGCGGCCTACCGGGCCGCGGCCTTCTCCAGCGCACCCACGACGGAGTCGAAGACGTCGAAGTACGTAACCACGCCCTTCGCCCCGCCGGCGCTCACCGGCGCGGTTATCACCGCCGCCCCGGTGCGGCCAGCCAGAAAGTCCGGGCCCTTGCGCGGATAGTAGCTCTCGCTGAGCACTATCCTCACGCCACCCTCCTTCATGGTGCGCACCAGGGCGTCCAGGTGGGCGGCCGTGGGCGGAATGCCCGGTTTGGGCTCCACGTGGCCTGCCACGTCCAGCCCGAAGCGTTTCGCGAAGTAGGGCCAGGAACCGTGGTAGGTCACCACCTTAAGCCCTTTCAGCAGCGCCATGCGGCGCTCCCAGCCGGCCAGCCGCTCGTCCGTTTCCTTTTCGAAGGCCGCGCAGTTGGCCTCGAAAAGGGCCGCCTTCTCCGGGCGCAGGCGCTTAAGGCCGGCCAGCACGTTGCGCGCCATCACCTTTGCGTTGGCGGGGTCCAGCCAGTAATGCGGATTGCCGTAGATGTGGATGTCCCCCATGGAGGCGTCCACCTTGCCTTGCGGCTTCTCCAGCAGCGGCACGCCGGCCGAGGCGTCCACATATCCTGGCGCGCCGTAGAACAGCGCCTTGTTGCGGGCGGCGTTTATAAGGCTGTCCATCCACATGTCGAGGTCCAGCCCCACGCGCACCACCAGGTCGGCCTTCTTGAGCTTGAAGACCATGCTCGGGCGCGGCTCCACCATGTGGAGGTCCTGGTCGCCTGAGGCCATGCTCTCCACCTTCACTTCGGCTCCGCCCACGCGTTCGCAGATGTACTTAAGGTCCGAGGACGCGGTCACCACCTTCAGTTCGGCGCGTGCCGCCCCGGCCCACAGGGCCAGCGCGGCCGCGCACAGCAGTATTTTTTTCATGGCGTCCTCACTCCAGCTCGTGGCTGTGCGGCCCTATGCCGAACGACACCTGCAGCCAGCCCTCGTTCACGTTCTCGCCGTCGAGGTTGCGGTGCTTGTACTGCACGCGCCAGTACGAGGTCTCCGTGAGGTGACGGGTGACTATGGCCGACAGCGAGCGCTCGTAGCTGATGGAGGGCAAGGCGCCCTCAGCGTAGTCGAACCTCGCGCCGAAGTCCCAGTACTTGTCCGCGCGGTAGTTCAGGAAGGAGTAGAAGCCGTCGCGGCGCAGGGTCCCGACGGGCACTTCCCGCTTGAGGTGCATCCACTCGTTCTGGAAGGTGAACTTCTTATAGGCGGAAGGCCACAGCCGCAGGGTCAGGTCCGCGCCGGTAACCTCCACGTTGTCCATGTGCTCCTCGTAATGCGCGCCGCGCCCTTTAAGGCCGCTCACGCCGAGCTCCAGCTCCGTCTTATCCGCAACTTCGAACGAGGAGTTGAGCCTGGCGGTATAGGTCTTGCCCGCCGGGGAGAAGTCCGAGTGTTCGTCGGAAGTGGTCACCGCGCTCACCGTGCTGCCGGTAATGTCCAGCACATCGGCGCTGGAATAGGCGTGTTCATGGGCGGCCATGGTCCACGCGCCGGCCTGCACCTGCGTGTAGAAAGGTAGGAAAGGCAGCAGGTACTTCACTGCGGCGCCCTGCCCCGCAAGCTCGTGGTCGCCGAAGAAGTTGACCAGCACCTGGGGCTTATCCACCATGGGCAGGTGGTGCGTATGCAGCTTGTTGACGCGCCCGAAGTCCACGTGGATCTTGCCCATTTCGGCGGAAAGTCCGTCGGCCAGGCGCAGGAAACTGGCCTTGGCCTCGCAGATCTCGCTCTCGTACTCGCCGTCGTGCTTGTGTATGGCCAGTATCAGGTCCGCGCGCATCTCGGGGTAGATATAGCCCTGGAAGGCCGTCTCCACCTCGTTGACGCCGAGCTCGTTGCGCCCGGTATCGGACTTGTCGTCGCTGACGTACCCCGTGATGTTCGCGAGCGCGCTGACGTCGGGCAGGTTCAGCGCTGTCCCGCGCATCCCCTGCGGGGGCGTGCCGGCGCTCTCTTCGGCCGCCGCGGCCGCCGCCAGGAGCGGCATTAATATAGCTGTCAAAAGTATTTTTTTCATTGGTCCCTCCAAAGGCACCATGACCGAACGGAAAGAGTCATGCTCTTTTCCGGTTTGCTGTATTGTTCTAAGGACGGGGCCTATACGCCCCGAAGGCAAGGCGGCTCAGGCCAGCGGAGGGGCGCGGCCGTAGAAAGCGGCAAGAGGTATGCTGCGCGCCGGCTGAACCACCCGTTCCGGCGCGGCCGGCGCCGGCAGGTCCGGCCGTACCAGCAGCGCGGTGCCGCAGTCGGCGTTGAGCTCCGGGGCGACGGCCACCGCGCAGACCTGGCAGTCATTGTCGGCGGCCTCGTGATGCGCGCTGATAACATGCAGGCCCCAAGCCCCGCCGATAAGCACGGCGGCGGCCAGCGATACCAAGGCTTTAGGGAGGCGCAAGTTCATCTTTACAAATTATATAACTTTAAAGACGGCCTACTTCACCGCCAGTTTCTTATGGCACAGCCACCAGTCCAGGCACTCGAACTTGCCCGCCTTGGCGTCCTTGAAGCGCTGTTTGGCCGCGGCCACGTCCTTGGCTGGCGGGACTATGACGTGGTCCTTGCCCACCACCTCGCTGTCGGGCCACTGCGCCGGCATGGCCACGCCGTTCTTGTCCGACACCTGCATGGCCTTCACCGCGCGCAGGATCTCGTCCATATTGCGGCCCAGTTCCTGCGGGTAGTAGAAGATGATGCGGATGGCGCCCTCGCCGTCGACGATGAACACCGCGCGCACCGTGTTGGTGCCCTTGCCGGGATGTATCAGCCCCAGCGTCCTGGCCACGTTGCCGTCGTCGGCGATGATAGGGAACTCTATCTCCACGCCGATCTTCTCCTTTATCTTCCTCCCTATTTACCCTCTACTTCCCTAAAACTTTTTCGGCCCGGCAGACAACAGGCCGGCCAGTTGCCGCTCCGCGTTGCGCACATGGGCCATATCACGCATTTTTGTAATAGCCCAGCGCCGTCATGCCAATCTCTCGGAGCCGGAATACAATTCTTCCACGCGCAGCACGGCGGCGGCCAAGCGCGGGTGCTTTGGGTCCACGGAAGCCTTCAGTTCCTCGTACACCGACCCCGAAGTTAAATACTCGATGGAGCCCTTGGCCTGGTAAGGCTTGCGGGGCTTGGCCAGAAAAAGGAAAGTTCCTTTGCCGCCGTTCTTTATGTTTTCCCTGGTTTTACTGAAGTAGTTGTCCATAATGGCTATGCGGCCGTCCTCCAGCAGTTGCATGCTAAGCACGTACACCGAGTTCGGGATGCCCCTGGCGTCAACCGTGGTTAAAACCGCCGGGCCTTCGCGCAGCCCCCAGGCTTCTTTCAATATTTCTTTTGCGTTCATACTTATTCCCCTTTGTTCCAGTTTGTCGCCGAGCCCGATCAAGCCTCTTCTGTCCCTGCTGCCCAAGACCACAGGCTACACAGGCTCGTGCAGGTACATAAAGACCTTCTCCGGCGTTAGCGGCAGGCCGGGCGCGGGTTTATCCTTGCGCACGCCGCGCAGCGCCCCAAGTATAGCGAAGTAAGCCCCCAGGCCATGTATAAAAGGCGGTTCGCCTATGGCCTTTGAATTGCATATAGCATAAGGGTTGGAGGAATCTTTCAGCAGCGTCACGTCGAAGCGCTGCGGCACGAACTTAATGTCAGGCACTTTGTAGGCGTTAACGCCGGTGAGCACCCTGCCGTCGGCGCCGTAGCGTATCTGTTCCATGGTGGCCCAGCCTATGCCCTGCACAACCGCTCCCTGTATCTGGCCCAGGTCTATCTCCGCGGACAGAGACTCGCCCACGTCCTGCACCACGTCCAGGGCTTCAATGGTATAGGTGCCGCGCACGCAGTCCACCAGCACTTCGGTGAGCGAAGTGCCGTAGCTGTAATAGGCGAAAGGCCGGCCGCGTTCGGCCTGGTTGTCGTAGTGCAGGTTGGGCGTGGCGTAGAAAGCGTGCTCTGACATGTCCACGCGCGCCCACTGCGCCGCCGCCGCCAGTTTTTCCCAGGTCAGATCAGCGGGCTTACCGCATACGGATATTACTCCGTCGCGTATAGCCACGGTGGCCGGGTCGGCCTCCAATTGTTTGGCTGCAAAAGCCCGCAGCCGCGCATAAAGTTTTTCGCAGGCGAACTTGGTGGCCATGCCGTTAAGGTCGGCGCCTGTGCTGGCGGACGTGGGCGAAGCATTGGGGATGCGCGAAGTATTGGTGGTATCGACCCGCACCCTGTCCACGGCGGCGCCCAGCGTGCGCGCCGCCACCAGCCGGATCTTGGTGTTCACGCCCTGGCCCATCTCCACGGCGCCGGTGCTCACCGAAACGCTGCCGTCGACGTAGATATTGACCAGCGCCGTGGCCTGGTTAAGGGCCATCTGCGCGAAGGAGATGCCGAAGCAGACCGGCACCACGGAGAGTCCGCGTTTGGTACTTGTGTGGGTCTTATTGTATTCAGCTACCGCAGCGCGGCGCGCGGCGATATTAACTTTTTTATCCAAAGCCTCCCAGCAGCGTTCGGCGTTAACCCCCTCCAGCTTTACGCCGTAAGGCAGCACGTCGCCGTCGCGCAGGAGGTTTCTGCGTTTGATGGCCTCCACGTCCTTCCCCATCAGTTCGGCGGCTCTTTCAAGCGCGGCTTCAATGGAAAAAGTCCCCTGCGGCACGCCAAAACCGCGGAAAGCGTTGTTCGGCGGTATATTGGTGCGGCAGCTTACCGCGGTGATGCGGATATTCGGCACATTGTACGAACCCGTGACATGCAGGAAAGACCGGCCCAGCACGGCCAGCGAGATATCGGCGCAGGCCCCGGCATGTTGGAACAGGTCTATCTCGTAGGCCAGTATCCTGCCGTCGGCGTCGAGCCCTATTTTATAGTCGTACTCGTAGGCATGGCGCTTGCCGGAAGTAGCTATATCCTCGTTGCGGTCCAGCACTAGTTTTACCGGGCGCTTAAGTATGAAAGCGGCCATTGCAGGCGCCGCCATCCACACCGCCGTGGATTCCTTGCCGCCGAAACCGCCGCCCAGCCGGCGTATGTCCAGTTCAACCTTATGCATGGGTATGCCCAGCACTTCGGCTATGTGCCGGTGAAAAGCGCCGGGCGACTGGGAGCTCGCGTGCACCTTTATGGTGTCGTGCTCGCCGGGCTCGGCCAGCGCGCGCTGCGTCTCGAAATAGAAATGCTCCTGCGGGCCGCTGGAAAGCCATCCCTGCGCCACGTATTTGCATTTGGCGAAGGCCGCGTCGGGATCGCCGTTCACGAGTACGCGCTTGGCCCCGTGTATAAGCCCTTTTGCGGCGGCCTCACGCGGGTCGAACACCGCTTCCAGCTTCTCTATGTCGGCGGTTATAAGTTTAACCGCGCGCTGGGCGTTGCGCTGCGTATCGCCCACCACTATAGCTATGGGCTGGCCTATGTACTCCACGCTGTCTATGGCCAGCAGCGGCTGGTCCTTAAGCACATGGCCCACCTGGTTGAGGCCCGGCACGTCGCGGTGGGTGTAAACCGCCACAACGCCGGGCGCGGCCGCGGCCTTTGAAATATCCAGCGCGCGTATGCTGCCGCGGGCCACAGGCGAGGTAAAAAGTACAGCGTGCAGGCAGCCGGGGACCGGGATATCGTCCACAAAGCGCGAAGCGCCGCGCACATGCATGTTCATATCTTCGTTCTTCATGCGGCCGCCCCCGCCGCGGCGAGCGAGGCAAAATGGGCGCGCACCAGCTGGCCCAACAGCAGTTTCTTGTAGGCGGCCGATCCGCGTATGTCGTCTATGGGCCTGGCCGCGGCCTCGACCGCCTGGCCAAGGGCTTCGGCCGTTGCGGCGTCGGGCTTACGGCCATGGAATTTTTCCAGCCCGGCTATCAGCATAGGGACCGGCCCCACGCCGCCGGCGGACACGCGTATATCCGTAATAGTGCCGTCGGGGCCGGTGGTAAGCCGCAGCGCGGTGTTCACCGCGGCAATATCCAGCGTCGCGCGGTTGGAAACTTTCTCAAAATGGTAGCGGGAGCCGGCCGGCAGAAGCGGGATGATTATCTCGCTGACTATCTCGCCGCAGGCTATATTTTTTTTCTTGTAGCCCAGGAAGAATTTGGAGAGCGGGACTTCGCGCCTGGCGCCGCCAGCGTTTACTATTACAAGCCGCGCGTCTAGCGCCAGCAGGATGATGGCGGCGTCGCCTATGGGCGAGGCGTTCACTATATTGCCGGTAAGCGTCGCCTTGTTGCGCAAAATGGTGGAGGAGTGCCGCAGCAGGTCGCGCGCCACATCCGGGAAATACCGCCGCACGACCGCGGAACGGCGGAACTCCTCAATGGTCACCGCTCCGCCCGCACGCAGCACATCGCCGTCTACATGAACGTAGTCAAGATCGCGGCGGTCGGAGAGGAAACAAAGATCGCTTTCAAGCAACTGGTCGGGCCGCTGCACGAACAGGTCCGTGCCGCCGGCCACAAGCACCGCGTCCTTCCCAGCGGGCCTGGGGTCGGCATGCAGCCGCGCCAGCTGGGCCGGGATGGCGCGGAAATATTCAGGCACTACGCCGGAGGCAGTCATGGACGCCAGCCTTAAGGCCGGATCGGTATCCGCTTTCGCCAGTTTTTCGCAAAGAGCGCGGGCCGCATTGCGTATGGCCACGTAGCCGGTGCAGCGGCAGATATTGCCGTCCAGCGCATTCACGGCTTCCTCATAAGAAAGCGCGGGGCTGCCCAGGCAGAAGCCGGTGAGAGACAGGACTATGCCCGGAGTGCAGAAACCGCACTGCGAGGCGTTGTTCTCCACGATAAGCCGCTGCACCAGCGTCAAAGGTTCGCCAATAAGGCCCTCAACGGTCACAATATGGCAGCCGTCCACGTCGCCGATGGGCAGCAGGCACGAGGCGCAGGCCCTGTAGTCCACGCCGCCGTCGGGCCTGGGTCTGCCCACCAGCACGGTACAGGCGCCGCATTCGCCTTCACGGCAGGCTTCCTTGGTGCCGGAGAGGCAGGCAACGCCGCGTATATATTCCAACAGCACCATGCCGGGACGTTCGTCCGTGCGGACCACACGCTGGTTAAGAATAAAACTCAACATACGGCTCCTTTTTTGCCTAAATCCTGCCGTTCGATTTTGCGGCATGGTTCGACCGCGCCAGCACATGCGCGCCCAGCGCCACGCCGGCGCGCCTGGCTATCATCCCGCACTTGGCTTTGAAAAGAAAATAAACCGGGCGCGGGGCTTCGCTCAAAGTCTCGTAATTGCCCACACCCTTGGCGATGACCAGTTTAGAGTTTTTAAATATCCCGGAAAAAGCGCGGGAGGTTTGCTCCAGTATCGTGCCGGGAGCGTCCGAACCGTTATCTATGATCCTTACTATCTCGTGCAGACCGGCCGCCCGCGCGTCGGCCAGCAAAGCGTCATTAAGGGCCGGGGCCCCGCGCACGGCCACCGTAACGCGCTCCGGGCCCAGTTCCTCTATAAGCAGCCTGTCGAAAACTATCTCCCCGGCATTGTCCGCCAGGTAAAGTATGCTGCCGGCCTTTTTCACGGCGCGCCTGAAGGCCGCAAAGTTCCCGTGCAAAGGTTCGTCCATGGCCTGCCGCAGGGCCTTGCGCACCCCGGCAAGGCTGGGATCCCCGGCCCCGCCCATATCTATAATATTTCCCGCCACGGCCAGCCGGGCGGCCAGGGCCAGGCGGTCCGGCGCAACTTTAAGGGCCACCCGCAGTTCCGGCAACAGGCGCAGCGCCAGGCGGTTCTGCTTTTTCTTCGCTTTGAGGTAAGGGTCCTTAACCCCGGTAACTCCGCGCAGCTGCCTGTATATGCGCTGCCCCATAACCGGGGCCGGCTTGTTCATGTCCATATCCGCGCACCAGGTCATCACTTCGCGCAGCAGCCTTTCATGCACGGCCGGGTCCGCTGAGGACATCCTGGCGGAATCCAGGGCCTGTCTGAAAAGGCAGGGAATGCAGTCCAGAGAGGTTTTCATTTTTTCCTTATAACGAAATTTAACTTCACGGTTAAAACGCAACGTTACTCTGAATATATACTGTTGAGTTTTCTTTGTGAAACTTCGGCGGCCGCCTTCGTTATAAACTCCGAGATGTTCACTCCGAACACGCTCTTGCCGCCCCGCAGGCGCAGCGTAACCGTACCGGCCTCCTGCTCCTTCTTGCCGACCACGACAAGGTAGGGGATCTTGAGCTGCGCGGCGTCGCGAACTTTGGCGTTTATGGTGTCGGACCGCAGGTCAGCCATAACGCGGAAACCGGCGGCTTTCAGTTTTGTCTCCACCTCACGGGCATAGCCGTCCGCCTCCTCCGTTATGGTCAGCACTTTCATCTGCACTGGGGCCAGCCAAAGAGGGAAGTTCCCGGCGTAATGTTCGGTCAGGATGCCAAAGAAGCGCTCCAATGAACCCAGCAGCGCGCGGTGCACCATGTATGGTCTGTGCCTGTGCCCGTCCGCGCCGGTATATTCCATGCCGAAGCGCTCGGGCAGGTTGAAGTCGAACTGGATGGTGGTCATCTGCCACTCGCGGCCGATGCTGTCTTTCACCTTCAGGTCTATCTTGGGGCCGTAGAAGGCGCCGCCACCCTCGTCCAGTTCCACTTCCACGCCCTCTTTCTTTACCGCGGCCAGCAGGCTCCTCTGTGCTTCTTCCCAGCGGGCCGGCTCGCCTACGGCGTCCGGAGGACGCGTGGCTAGATAAGCCTTGATTTCCGTAAAGCCGAAAGTCTTCCAGATGTTGAGACTGAAACGCAGCACTTCCAGCGTTTCCGCTTCTATCTGTTCCGGAGTGCAGATGATATGAGCGTCGTCCTGGGTGAAGCCGCGCACGCGCATCAGGCCGTGCAGCACCCCGGCCTTCTCAAAGCGGTATACGGTACCTAGTTCCGCCCACCTGAGCGGCAAATCGCGGTAAGAACGCGCCGAACTCTGGTAGATCTGTATGTGGAACGGGCAGTTCATCGGTTTGGCGTAATAATTCATGCCGTCTATATCCATAGGCGCGTACATGGAGTCTTTATAGAACGACAGGTGGCCCGAAGTCTGCCACAGGTTTTCCCGCCCGATATGCGGCGTGTTCACCAGGTCGTAGCCGCCTTTAAAGTGTTCAGCCTTCCAATAGGTTTCTATTTCGTGCCGTATGCGCGCGCCGTTGGGATGCCACAACACCAGCCCAGGACCGACGGTCTCGTTTATGCTGTATAGGTCCAATTGTTTTCCCAGCTTCCGGTGGTCGCGCCTGGCCGCTTCTTCCTGTTGTTTAAGATAGGCATCAAGTTCGCTCTGGGTTTCAAAGGCCACTCCGTAGATGCGCTGCAGCATGGTGTTCTTCTCGCTGCCGCGCCAATAGGCGCCGGCTATGGAAACCAGTTTGAAAGCCTTGAGCCTGCCGGTATGCTCCACATGGGGGCCCTTACACAGGTCCTCGAACGTGCCGTTGCGGTAAATACTTATTACGCTGTCTTCCGGCAGGTCGTTTATCAGCTCCACTTTATATTTCTCGCCCTTTTCGCCGAAATGCTTCAGGGCTTCTGCGCGGGGCAGCTCCACACGTTCGAATTTCTGCGCCTGCCCGATTATATGCTTCATCTTCTTCTCTATCTGCGGCAAATCCCCGGGAATAAAGCGGTGTTCCAGGTCGAAATCGTAGTAGAAGCCGTTCTCTATGGCCGGGCCTATGCCGAACTTCACGCCGGGCCAGAGTCCAGCCACCGCCTGCGCCAGCACGTGCGCCAGCGAGTGCCGCATTTTCCGGAGATCGTTGTCTTTTTGTTCATCACGCATATGATCAATTATTTTTCCTTTGTTGCCGCTATCTTTGAGCGTAATTTCCGTTTCAACCCGGAAGCTTTACCGTGCATGATATGCAGGATGGTGGAATCCACTTTCCCCATGCCTATATTGGAGACATAGGCCAGGTTCTGGATGCTTTCTTCGGCCGTCCGGCCGATAAAACCCTCCGCTTCGGTAATGCCGTAGCCGCAGGCGCCCATTTGAGCCGAACGAATGGAGGAATCGGCGGAGCTCACCACTTTTAGAGCGCAGCCGCTCTTGGCCCCGTCGCAGAGCATGCCGCCCAGATCGCTGATCAAATTGTTTATAGCGAGGCTTATGGCTTTAATATCGGCACCCGCCCGCTGGTATACAATAGCGGCGGCCGCGCCTATGCCCGCGCCTATCGCGCAGCCGCACATAGGCGAAAGACTGCCGGTAAATACTTTCACGTAAGCGTTAAGCAGGTGGGACAGCGCTATGCTCCGGCAGATCTTCTCCTTCTTTATTTTAAATACTTTCCCGGCATTATACGGCACCAAAATGGCCACTATGCCCTGGTTGCCGCTTTCCCCGCTGGACATCACCGGCAGCGGCAGACCGTCCATGCGCGCGTCGGCGGCGCAGGCTACCAGTATTTTAGAGGATGAGAACACATCGTCTGTCAGGCAGCCGCGCTTTTGCAGGTCCACCAGGCAGTTCCCTACTTTTTTAAGCCGCAGCCCCGCATTCGCCGCCGCTAAATTCATTTTCCCGCCTTTGGCGATATATTCAAGATCGGCGGCGTCAGCGGCCTCCGCCATTTCCACCATGGACTTCAGGGTTAGTTTCGCCAGAGCGCGTTCCAGTTCCCTGTTTTTCCCCGACGCCGCCACCGGCGCGTGGATAAGGCGCTTGCCGTTCACCTCCAGCAATGACACATGCGTATGCGTCCCGGAGATCTCGCAGACGACCCCGGACTTTCCGTATTTGACGACAGTTCGTATAAAGATACCCGGGAGCGCTTTTTGTTCTACCGAGATCTCCGCCCCGCCCTTCCCTATCAGCGCCTTGGCTTTTTTTACCATTAACGGCGTGGCCGCCGAAAGCAGTTGCATTCCCAGTTCAGGCCGGGCGAGCAGCGCGCCCATCACGCCGGCGAGCAGATTTCCTTTTTCGCCTTTCGTGTTCGGGATATTTACCGCCATCCCGTTCTTATAAGTGGCGGCGTCGAGGAAAAACCGCATTTTATCCGGCTGTTTTCCCAAAGCTTTGGCCGCAGTGGCCGCGCAAAGGGCTACCGAGACCGGCTCCGTACAGCCGAAAGCGGGATAGACCTGTTTCCTGAGTACTTCTTTTAAAATATCCATGTTCACTTATTCCCTTATTATCACCATCTGGTGAAAAAGCCGATATTGGCCGACAGCACTTCCCGGTCCTGCACCTCGCTCATTATTCTTTCCGATATACGCATCAATTCCCCTTAATTCATCATCAGGATCTCCGGCTTGAACATCAGCAGCAGCCCGAGGATCAGCATCAGCACGCCGCTTACCCCTTTAAGCGCTTTACCGTGAGTTTCCGTCATTTTATAGCGGCCCAACGTGCACACGAACAGTGAAACGATAACCGCCAGAGGGATCACATAGGCCGCGTTATAGACGGCCATATACCCGTACTTCTGCCAGGCTCCCGCCTGTTTTGCCGCCAGGACTTTTGTAAAAATAGCCGGCAGCCCTATAGTACAGCCAAGCTCGATAAGGTTTACGAACACCGCCAGCAGTATCGTGGCGGAGACCATTACCGGCACTTCTTTTTCATTTATTATGCGGCGGATCCTTTCCGCCACCCTGACTTTTTCTCCGTCGGCTATCATCAGGGAAACTCCGCGTTTAAAGAAAAATATTTCCTTGATGTTTACAAGTCCCATGCCCGCGGCGATAAAGCCCAGCGCCAGTGTGATCCAGCTGGCGTGGCCTATTATCAGGAACAAGTTGAACCAGGCCGCCATAAAAGCGAAATAGACCAGGGCCGACGCGGCCACGAAGACCCCACCGACAAGCAGCATTTTCTTGACGGACCGGGTATAGACCAGCAGTCCCATCAGGAACATCAGCACCCACATGGCGCATGGATTAAGCCCGTCCAGAAGGCCCAGCACGAAGCTGAACTGAAGGGTAGAGACCGAAGCCGTGTCCACCAGTCCCAAGAGCGGCAGGCGGACAGGGTCGGCGCAGCTCCGCTCCCGGCCGTGCAGTCCGTCGACAAGGGCCTTCACCTCCGAAGGTCCGCTCTCACGCGAAAAACCGGTCAGCACCGAATTGCCGGCGATAAAGACCGGAAAGCCCTCAAGCCTACGCCCGCGCGCTTTAAGCTCGGCCGCCAGACGCCGCCGGTTGGAAGAACTGCGCTTAACCTCAAAACGCTTTACCGCAAGCCCTGGCTCGCCGGAGACTATGGCGGGAAGCTGCTGAAGCGCCAGGCGGCAATGCGGGCAATCGTAGGTATAGAAGACCAGAATTTCTTTCGCCGCAAGGGGTCCGGCCGCGGCGGAACGAACGCTTTTTGGGCCTTCTTTTCCAGGCACCTTCCCCGAGCGCGCCGGCGGAGATGGAGCAGCCCGGGCCTCGCGCGCTTCTTCCTCGAGAGCGCGAAGAAAGGGCAGCTTCACCTCCCCGGGGGCGCAAGAATCCGCGGCGGCGCCGCCGCAGGCCTCGCCGCCCCTGGAAACCGCAGCCCCGGCAAAAAGAAGCAGCGAACACAATGCCAACCGCCGTATCGCCGGCGCAAGGCCGGGCCGGAACGAACCGGACATCAGCAGGCGGCTCCCGCTGGCGCGGAGCGCCAGGAGCGGGCCAGTCTGGCGGCGTCGGCTTCACAAAGGCAGACGCATACCTGTCCTTGCAGCTCGGCGGCTTTTATAGACCGGTCGCAGCCGAGCGAAAGGGAGGGTTTCCCCGAGTTCAACGCGGTGGCAGCCCCCTCGGAACAGAAGCTCATGGCTCCGCTAAGACTGCAGTTGAGCTTTTTCCCTGTAACCTGCGTCCAGGCTTGCGCAAGTTCGTTCGCGGACTCATTGAGCATGAAGGAAAGGTACAGGTCGGCGCTGCCTGGCAGATTGAACCCCACATACGCCGGCGAAAACTTAAGACGCTGAGGACAAAGTACCCGGGACAACGGGTTAACCAGGCGCTTGAGGCGCGACGGGGAGAACTCCCGCATAAGCGGCGCCTTGGCTCCGGAAACATTGAAAGCGTACCTTGCGCCGCGGCACGGAATAGAAGAGACTTTCAGCAGGGATGGCTCGGTTATCCCGCGCGCCGCGGCGGCGCAGAAAGTAACCGGGGCGGAGATCTTTGTCCCTTGCGGCTTACCGGAGTAGAATTTGACAGCGACCCAATGTGTGCCGCTTATCTCCGTCAGAATATCCCTCAGTTCATAGCTATCTCTAACCATAAATCCTCCCTGATCATTAAATTTCATACCGGGCCGCCGGCGCCCGGGCGCCGGCGGCGCGCATTCGTTCACTTCTCCTCTTTTGCGCCGCCCAGGCGTTTCTCCAGTTCGGCCAGCCTGGCCTCAAGCGCGGCGGTCCTGTCGTCGTCCGCCGAAGGCCCGGCGAAGCCCCGCCGGCCCTGTCCCATCCCGCGCCCGGCGCCGCCTCGCCCCCACGCGCCGCCGCGGCCACAGGGGCCCATTCCCCTTCCCCAGAGACCGTTGCCGAACGGTCCGGTTCCATCCTTATTAGGCATGTTCTCCTCCTCTATTGAGAATTATTCTCAATAACAAACAAAAAAAATTATCCGCGATCAAAACACAGCCCGCGCACAAGCCAAAGCGGAGCGGATCATCCGACGAAGATGGCCGCGGCCACGACCGAGGTCCACTCGTTCTCGCGGCCTATGGCACTCTGTGTAGTATTGAGCGTGCGCACTATCTTGCCGCTCATCTCCCACTGTTCTTCCTTCTGGTCCCAGCTATCCTCGGGATCGAATTGTATGCCGAGGGTGGTGGAAAGCATCATCGCGGCCAGGTCCTCGGCGTAGTCGCCGGCGTGGCTGTCGGGTTCCCCCCAGCTGTGATGCTCGGCTATGTAGCCGTGGTTCTTGCGGTCCTTGGGTATCGCGAGACCGATGCTGGCGCTGATCAGGCGATGGTTCTCTTTTACGGAGTTGCGCGCCACCACGGCATGAACTATCTGGCCCGACGTAAGTTTCTTAAGGCCGCTGGAGGGCTTTATCAGTTTGCACTTCGGAGGAAATATGCTCGATACGTGCACCAGGTTGAACCGGGCTATCTTCGCGTCGCGCAGCGCCTCCTCGAAGCTCGCGAGCTTCTCGGGGTGGCGCCCTACGCCTTTGGTGAGGAATATTTCCTTGCAGACAAAATCGGTCATATGTTCACATGTAGATTCTACAATATAACCCTATGCGGCGCCCGCCCTGTCAGTCCCGGCGCCGCGCCACTTCTTCTTCAATGCCGCGAGGCGCGGCTTTAGCCGCAGCCGCGCCAGCAGCGGCAGCCTTTCGACGAAAGTCTTGCCGTCGAGGTGGTCTATCTCGTGCTGAAGCGCCCGGGCCAGAAAACCGTCAGCGTTCAGTTCCACCGGCAGGCCGCGTTCGTTGTACGAGCGCACCTTCACCTTCTCGAACCTTTTTATTCGCAGGAAAAGTCCGGGAAAGGAAAGGCAGCCTTCCTCGCCAGTCTGCGAGCCTTCCCCGCATACCAGTTCCGGGTTCACCAGCACCAGCCGCACGCCGGGCCCCTCCTTCGGAGGTATGCTTATAACAGCCACGCGCAATGGGCTGCCGGCCTGGTTGGCTGCCAAGCCCACGCCGCCATTGGCCTCCATGGTCTCAAAGAGGTCGCGGACCAGCGCGGCAAGCACCTCACGTTCGCCGGGCAACTGCACGGGCCTTGTCCTGCGGGCCAGGATCAGGTCACCATAGAAACGTATGCCCAGCACGCTCATATCAGGGGCAGACCTCCGCGAATTTCGCGGCTATGCCGGCCGCGGCCTCGCGCATCCTGCCGGATTCCAGTTCAAAAAGGGTGCGCCCCGCGTCCGCCATCATCACGGCTTTCGGGTCCAGCGGAAGCCGGCCGAGGAAAGCCGCGCCCAGTTCCGCGGCCAGTTTCTCGCCGCCGCCGCTGCTGAACACCGGTGTTTCCAGGCCGCAGCCGGGGCAGACGAAGCCGCTCATGTTCTCCACCACGCCGAGTATCTTTACCGCCAGGCTATGGGCGAAAGCCGCGCTGCGCCGCGCGTCATCCAGCGCCACTTCCTGCGGCGTGGTCACCAGAACGGCTCCGGTAAGGCCCGGGATGCTCTGCGCGGCCGTCAGGGACTCGTCGCCGGTGCCGGGAGGCGAGTCCAGGAAAAGATAATCCAGGGTCCCCCATTTAACACCACCCAGCATCTCCCTTATAGCGGAGGTCTTGCGCGGCCCGCGCCAGATGATGGCGGTAGACGGGTCGGCGCCGAGAAGGGCCATACTGCAGACCGAAAGGTTGGCCGAAACCTCGTACGGGATTATATCCTCGCCGTCGGAACCCAGGCGCTGCCCAGCTATGCCCAGCATCCTGGCCACGTTTGGCCCGTGCAGATCTATGTCCAGAAGGCCGGTCTTTTTGCCGGCCGCGGCCATGGCCGCGGCCAGGTTCACGGAAACCGTGCTCTTGCCCACGCCGCCCTTGCCGCTCATCACCAGCACCTTGTTGCGCACCGGTTTCATGCGCGCCTCTATGGCCTCGTCCTGCTTTCTCATCTCGTCCTGCATGTCGTTCATTTGAGCATCTCCTTGGAAGACGGCGTTCAGATCTTGCCCCTGCGTTTAAGCGTATCCAGAGAACTGACGGGAACAGCCTTCGGAACTTTGGCCGAGTACACGTCGATCACCTTTATCCCCCCGGCCCCCAGCCGTTCAAGCTCCGCCCTTATTATCGCGCAGGCCAGGTCCATCTCGGCCCTGCTCAGCGGCTTTTCGGCGCAGGGGCGAAGCGGGGTATTGAGCTGCACCTCGTCCGGCCCGACCTCGGCATAAAGTTTCGCCAGTTCCAGCGCCCGCGCCTTATTGCGAGCCATCAGCATGGTCTGCAAGGCCAGGCGGCCGCGCCGGCCGGCGGCGAATAGTTTAAGTCCTTCCAGCGTACCGGCAAAGGTTATACCGGCGGCAGGGCGGTTTATCTCGCCGAACGAAGCCTGGTCCGGGGCGTCCAGTTTGGTTATGACCAGGTCGAAATCCGCCAGCTCCTCCCTGACCTCGGGCGAAGATAAAAGCGCGCCGTTGGTCAATATAGCCGTCCTCTCGGTGCGGCGCCGCCGGCACTCGGCCAGCAGTTCGGACAGGTTGGCGGCCATCGTCGGTTCGCCGCGACCGGAGAAGGTAACATAATCCGCCGGCGCTTTTAAAACGGACAACTCCGCCCCCAGCGCCTCAGGCTGCACGTAAACTGCGCGGCACGGCCGCTGGGCCGGGGCTTTGCCGAGCTGGCAATACACGCAGTCGAAATCGCAGATCTTCTCGGGACGGGAGATCGGGTCTATGCCCAGCGAAACACCCAGCCGCCACGAGCCGACCGGGCCGAAGCAGTATTTAAAACCGCTCACCGCCCCGCACCGGCCACGTATTCTTCCACCGCCTGCCGCACCGTCTTGACCCCTGAGAGGCCGGTAACGCCCTTGATGCCTGCGGCTTCGAGAGCCGTTTTCGCGTTAGGGCCGAGCTCGCCGGTGAGAACCACCTGCGCCCCGCCGGCCGCGGCCTGCCGCACGGCCTCCGGGCCGGCGCCGCCCTGCGCGTTCATGGCCACGTTGGACACCGGCACAAAACTCATGTTAGAACTTTCAACTATCACCAGGTAAGGCGCCCGCCCGAAACGTTCGCTGACCCTGGCCTCAAGGGACCCTTCCATAGCCGATACGCATATCTTCATGGGACCTCCTTATATCAGAAAAACGAATACCCCTATAGTGCCCACACCGGCCAGGCCCAGCATGAATTGCAGCACGGGGTTCGCGGAACGCTGCTGGCGGTGCGCGGCCGGTATAAGGTCCGCCAGCGCGATGTATATGAAACTGGCGGCCGAAACGGCCATCACATAGGGCAGCGCCGGTTTAAAAGCGCCCAAAGCGTAATAAGCGGCGAAAGCGCCGGGCACCGTCGCCAGAGAGGAAAGGATGTTCGCAGCAAGGGCCTTCCCCCGCGGCCAGCCGGAGGAAAGCATTATGGCGAAATCCCCGGTCTCCTGCGGTATTTCATGGGCCACCACGGCGAGCGTGGAAGTTAAGGCCAGCCCCGGCGATACCAGCAGCGAAGAGCCGATGAGTATGCCGTCGATGAAGTTATGCAGGGCGTCGCCTATGACTATCATGGTACCGGCCGAGGAATGCAGTTCGCAATGGGCGTTGTGGCAATGCCGCCAGAGCAGGGTCTTTTCAAGGCCCAGGAACAGGAAGATGCCGCCCAGCGCGGCCGCCAGTACAGGCGCGGGGGCGGCCGAAGAAAGGGCTTTGGGGAGCAGTCCCAGAAAGGCGGCCCCCAGCAGCGTGCCGGTGGCGTAGCTTATCAGGGCCGGCAGCAGACCCGCGCGGCTGTTTTCCGGGAATATGAGGAAGACCGCCGCCGCCATGACGCCCAGAACGCTTCCCGCCAGGCTTAAAACCAACAGCGTTATCATCAGTTTTTTACCAGGTATTCCCCCAAAGCCTTATAGAAAGAACTGGCGGTCAGCACGGGGCAATGCTTATGGTCTTCAGGAACGTTACCCAGCGTCTTGGTTATCAGTCCGGGCGAGACAAAGAGGGCCTCACGCAGGGGACGCTGGTCGGCGTAGAAGGCGGCTATCGCGCCGCAGGCGCTGGTCACGCCGCAGCCGGTGGAAAAATATCGTATCTCCTCTATCCGCCCGTCCTTTATGTTCATGTAGAACTCCATCGTGTCCCCGCAGGGACCGGTGACGCTCGACGAGCAGGAGCAGTTCTCCAGACGGCCGCGGTACTTCTCCACCGCGTCCTCAAGGGCCATTTTTCTTTCTTCTGTCATTTATTTCTCCAGCTCCGAAGTAAGTTTTCCCCAGGCCGCGGCCACAGCGGCGGAGGCCGGGGAGGCTTCTGCCTCGCCAAGGGTCTTGCGGGCCAGCAGCGCTTTTACCACGCCGGTATCGAAAGGCACCCTGCCCAGCAGGCCGAAACCGAAACCGGACGCGGCGGCCTCGAGCTTCTCCGTCTCCTCCGGGTTAAGATCGCACTTGTTGACCAGCAGGAACCCCTTTAGCCCCTGCTGCCGCAGCAGTTCGGCCAGGCGCATGAAATCGTGCCTGCCGGAAACCGTGGGTTCGGCCACCACCACCACGGCGGCCACGCCACCCAGCGAGGCCAGCACAGGGCAGCCTATGCCGGGCGATCCGTCGAGTATAAGATATTTCACTCCGGCCGCCTCCGCCGCTTTGACGGCCGCCGTTTTCAGCGTGGCCACGAGCTTGCCGGAATTCTCCTCGGCGGGTTCCAGCCTTGCTCCGGCGAAAACCCCGAAGCGCGACCCGGAAACGGACCAGGTGCCGCTGAGCGTATCGGTGAAGGTTATAGCGCCGGCCGGGCAGTTCCAGGAGCAGACCCCGCAGCCTTCGCAGGAATGCGGCGAAATGCGGTAAGGCTCGCAAGAAACGGCTTCGAAGCGGCATACTTCGCGGCAGCGGCCGCAGGAAACGCATTTAGCGGCGTCTATGGCCGCTTTTTTCCCGCCATAATACTTTTCCCGCGGCGCGGGTTCCGGGGCCAGAATGATGTGCAGGTCGGCGGCGTCCACGTCGCAGTCTGCCGTTGCGCATGCCGAGGCCAGCCGGGCGAAAGCCCCGGATACCGTGGTCTTGCCGGTGCCGCCCTTGCCGCTGAGCACCAGTATCTGCTTCATATGGCGCCTCCGGGAAGGGAGGCGAACAGTTCCCGCAGTTTTTCGCGGTACTCGGGACTGGCGTCCAGTAAAGTCCCGCCGCGGGAATAGGCCTCGGCGATCTTCCTGTCGAAGGGGATGCGCATGAGCACCTTTATGCCACGGGAGGCGCACCAGGCTTCCATCTCGCCGTCGCCAAGGTCGCTGCGGTTGATGACCACCCCGTACGGTACGCCGAGTTTTTCCAGCGTCTCCACGGCGAGTTTCAGGTCGCTGAGCCCGAACGGGGTTGGCTCGCTGACCAGCAGGCAGAAATTCGCGCCGGACACGGCCGCTATCATGGGACAGGAAGTACCGGGAGGACAATCCACTATAACGTTAAGCGCGGGCGGAGAGATCTTCTTAACGGCCCTTATCAGCCGCACCGGGCTGGCCTCGCCCACGAGGAGCTGCCCGTCGGCGAAATACAGGCCGCCGGCGCGGCCATGCCTCACATTTCCTGAAACGCGGGGAATTTCGCTTATGGCCTTGCGCGGGCAGGCCAGAGCGCAGCCTCCGCAGCTGTGGCACATATGGCCGAACAGCACCGGTTTGCCGCCGAAGACCTTTATCGCGTTGTACGCGCAGACCTTGGCGCAGCGGCCGCAGCCATCGCAGGCCTTTGCATCTATCGCCGGTACCGGCACCGAGAACTCGGTCTCCAGTTCAACGTCCGGCTTCATGAACAAAGCGCAGTCCGGCTCCTCCACGTCGCAGTCCAGCAGGGCGGTACCGGGTCCCAGCGCCCGCGCAAGGGCGCAGGCCAGGCTGGTCTTCCCGGTACCGCCTTTACCGCTGGCTACGGCAAGTCTCATCAGTGGGCGCACTCCCCTTCGTGCCCGTGATCCTTGCAGGGTTCTATGCCGCCGGCCAGTTTGCTGGAGAGCAGCGCGTTAACGGCGTCGCCGGCCTTGCCGGAGAAACCGAATATCGGCACATTGGCTGCCGCGAACTTGTTCTGGGCGCCCATCCCCATACCGCCGGCTATCACGTGCGTGATGCCGTACTTCAGTATTTCGCCCACGGCCTGGCAGCCGCCGCCGCCGTGAACGGCGGTATTGGCCACCACCTTGGAATCCTTAACCTTGCCGTCGGCAACGTCCACTATAAGGAAGTGCGAGCACTGCCCGAAATGGGCGCAGACACCGCTCTCCATCCCCTGGCCGTCATTCAGTGTAACACCTATTTTCATTTTTCCTCCTCGAAGACTTCAATTTGAGAACGATTCTCAACAAAACTCAAAAAAAATTATCTGGAACAATCCTTGCAAAGCCCGTAGAACTGCATCACGTGCCCGCTTATCCTGAAACCGTATTTCCGGCTCAACCCGGCTTCCGTACGCCGCAGCAGTTCCATCTCCTCATCTATAAAATCTTCATAGTCCACCACCCGGCGGCACGAGGTACACACCAGATGATGATGGTGTCCCTTGGCGCCCGGGCCGGAGGCTAGCTCATAGCGGGCCCTGTCGTCGCCGGTATCGAACCTGGACACGACGCCCAGCTTGGTAAGAAGCTCCAGCGTGCGGTACACGGTAGCCAGTCCAAGATTTGGGTACCGCCTGGAGGCGGCTTTAAAGACCTCTTCGGCCGTCAGGTGATCGCCCTTGGCGCTCAAAGCGTCGAGCACTGCATGACGGGCCGGGGTTATACGCCTGCCGAAACCGCGGATACGCCCGCAGCAGCAGTCAGGTTTATGTTTCCGGCATCCAGGCATAATAATTGATAATTATTCTCAATAGTAACTTTTACGCGGCGAGTTTGTCAAGCACAGGCCCCTCTGTCACGCGGCTGTGACCTCGAACTCTGGCGGGAAATGCAGCGCCCTCTTCACGGAACACTGTTCGGCCGCTTTCGTTACGGCCGCTTTGTATTTTTCCGGGAAACCGGCCGGAAGCACTATTTTCAGCGCGACCTTGCGCATACGGTGGGCCTCGGGATCCCAGTCCATCGACTGGATGATCTTAAGTCCCTCGGTGCTAAGGCCTCTTGCCTGAAAGAAACCCAGCACGAAGATCCCCGCACAGGTCCCCAGCGAAGCCAGGAAGAGATCGTACGGGGCGGGAGCCGTCCCGCCTCCGCCCGCCGACGCCGGCTGATCTGTGGCTATTTTAAAACCATGCCAGTCGGCGTCGACCCTCTTGCCCCCGGGAAAAGTTATTTCCATTTCAGCCATATTTCCTCCCTGCCCAGCCGCTATGCGGTCTTTTTCATAAATTTAGCCTCGGCTAAAACTTTAACCACCCCGTCCTGAAGCAGCTCCGCCTTCATCAGATAAAGAGGAGAATAATCCTTCTCTATCCGGGCCCGTATGACCACGGCGCGCTCTATGAGCACGGGGTTCTTGTACTTCAGGCTCATTTCGGCAGTAAATGCCGTTACGCCGGCCCCGAAAAGACAGTTGGCCATCGCACTGTCCAGCATCATGGCGGCTACGCCGCCCTGCAGCAGCCCATCGTATCCGGAAAGCTCCCTGCGGCAGAAAACGGCGCACTGCACCTCCCCCGGGCCTGCCGCCGTAAAACTCAGATGAAGGCCGTATTTATTATCTGGTCCGCAGGCCACGCAGCCTTTATGCTCCGGATGCACTGGAAGTTTCATGTTTTTATCAGCCGGGACACTGCCCGGGCCCGCATATCTTCAGAGCCTTGGCGTTCACCACGGCGTCGGCCAGCTTGCGCCGCGCCGAGGCCAGTATGTTGCCGAAGGTCTGCCTCGAGACCTTCATCTTCGCCGCGGCGGCGGCCTGGTCCAGCCGCTCCAGGTCCGCGTGCTTTATAGCCTGGAACTCGTCGAGCTCCAGCGCGCTCTCCTCAAGCTCGCACAGCGGTATCGCGCGCGGCTTGAAATAATAAGCGCGCGGCGCGGCGGTGACTTTCCTGTTCTTTTTGGGCCTGGCCATAATTATTGGCATATGCCAATAACTCCATGATACAACTTCCGCGCCCCCCGGTCAACCGCCATAAAAAAGGCCCCGGTCTCCCGGGGCCTTTTATGCGGGTCCTTCCGCGATCAGGGCTTTTTGGTCTCGGCTTTAGGCTCGTCCTTCGGCTGGGGCTTGAAGCAGAGGAACCAGTCGTAGCAGTGGTAACCGCCGGCCTGCTGCCCGGCCACGCGGTCCTTCGCGCCGCCGCAGGAGCCGGGCGGAGGCACTATAACCTCGTCGCCGGGGCGCCAGTCGGCAGGTGTGGCGATCTTGTACTTGTCGGCGGTCTGCATGGCCACCAGCAGGCGCTTTATCTCGTCGAAGTTGCGCCCGTTGGAAAGCGGGTAATATATCAGCGCCCGCACCTTGCCGGCCGGGTCTATGAAGAACACCGCCCGCACGGCCTTGGTGTCCGAGGCGTTAGGCTGTACCATGCCGTACTTCTTCGCCACGTCCATCTTTATGTCCGCTATCAGCGGGAACGTCACCTCTACGTTCTTCATGTCCTTGTACTGTATCTTTTCCTTTATCGTCCGCAGCCAGGCCACGTGGCTGTATATGCTGTCTATCGACAGGCCCACGACCTCGGTATTGAGCGCCTTGAACTCGGGCAGCATCTTCGCGAAGGTCATGAACTCCGTTGTGCATACCGGCGTGAAGTCGGCCGGGTGGCTGAACAGTATCACCCATTTCCCCTTGAAGTCCGACGGGAAGTTTATGGGCCCCTGCGTGGTCTCGGCCGTGAACTGAGGCGCGTCGTCGCCTATCAGCGGCACGCCTTCCGCGAACGCCGGCGCGGCGGCAAAAGCCGCCAGCAGCAGCGGTATCAGTATCGCTTTTTTCATGTTATCCCCCAACAGTTTATTAGGCGCCGAAGCGCCAAGGCCAATATAGCAATTTTCAGCGCGGCTATCAGAACGATATCTCGGCCCCCAATGAATAGTAGTCGCAGCGCGGATCGCCGCCGCCGGGGTTGAAGTTCTCCCAGGAAGCCCTCAATAGCGCAGGACCCGCTTTATATGAAAGGCCGAAACTCACGGATTCGGAATCCGGCTGGTCCAGCAGGTAGGCCGTTTTTGAGTACCCCCCTTCGGGGGATAGGGGCAGGCCGGGAAATTTAAGCCGAAGCGACACGGAGCGCGAAGGGAAGCCGCTGGTGCCTATGCCGCCTATATCCACAGGCAGTTGCCTGGCCTCGACGGTAACATCCTTGTCGTAGGAGGTAAAAGTGTAACGCCCGCTGAGCCGCGCGCCGTAAGCCTTGACCGAAGCGGAAACGCCGTAGTCGCGCTGGGAAAGGCGAAAGGCGTCGGTCAGCGAAGAGACGGAAGTGCGCCGGCCGGAACCGGAAACAGTGGTGGTGGAAAGGGAATAGGCGTCTTCGTGCGCCGTAACCGCGGCAAAAACTCCGGCCACCGCGTCCTCTATGGCGGCCTCATCGGCCGGTTCCGTCACCAGGTTAAAATTCAGGTCCCCGTAAAGGCCGGTGTTCTTATAACCTCCGGTCTCTGGTGTGATAGACACTTCAGCCCCGGCGCTCCAGCGCTCCCGGTCAAGGCCGGCACCCAGCGAATATGTGCTGTAACGGTCGGACAGGTCGCTTATATAGGTGTTGAGAGCCGGGCGTATATAATAATCGTCATTGCCGGTCTCGGCGAAAATATTGATGCCGGAGTAACCGCCGCCGCCGAAGGTGTACCGGGCCCCGGTGTCGGTATAGCCAGAAGCCCCGCCATAGCAGGACAAGAATAAAAAAGCGGCCAGCAGTCTTTCTTTCATGTATCCTCCGTTAAAAGCGCCGCCCCCTTTACCCGGAGGCGGCGCCGGCCTTATTTATTTTCCGCTGGCTTTGCGCCGCTCCGAGCGGGCCGCGCGCCTGGCGGCTTTGCGCTCCTCGCGGCGCTCCTTGGCGGCAGCGCGCTTCTCCGCGGACTTCTTCACGGCGCTGCCCTCACCGGACTTGTTCTGGTTCTTGAGGGCCTTCTCCTCGCCGGAGTTCTCGGCCTGCTCGCGCACGGCCTTGCTGGAGGCTTTGCCGGCATTCTCGCGGACACGGGCCTGCTCTTTGACAGCGGTCCCATCCTCCGTCTTCTCCCCGTCCTTCAGCTTATCCTGGGTCTTCAACTGGTCCTGGGTTTTCAACTGGTCCTGGGTTTTCAACTGGTCCTTGGTCTTCAGTTGGTCCTGGGTCTTCAGCTGGTCCTGGGTTTTCAGCTGGTCCTGGGTCTTCAGCTGGTCCTGGGTCTTCAGCTGGTCCTGGGTCTTCAGCTGGTCCTGGGTCTTCAACTGGCTCTGCTCCGCGGTATCCTCAGCGAAAGCGCCGGCGCCGAAGAGGCAGATAAGGCTGAAAGCCGCAGTTATCATCATGGTCTTCATAAGTCCTCCTTGTCACTCCCTGCAAGTATGGACGCCCGGCGCGCCGAAAAGGTTTAGTTGCCGCGCCCCCGTCCGGAACCGCGCCTCTCTCCCGCGCGTTCCCGCCTGTATTCGCGGCGCAGTTCCTCCCTGCGCTCCTTGGAAAGTTTCTGCCATTTACGGAACTTCTTGACCAGCTTTTCGCGCTCGGCTGGGGACATGGCCTGGAAGCGCGCCCAGCGCGCGCGCAGCGTAGCCCGGCGCTCCGGCGACATGGCCCGGAACCTGGCGTAGCATTCCTTGATCTCGGCTTTCTTTTCTGCGTCCAGGCTTTTCCATTTCTCGTAATTCGCCAGCACGCGGGCCCGCTCGCTTTCAGGCAGTTTTTCCCACGCGGCCTGGCCGGCGGGGGGCTGTTCCGCGGCGGAAGGCAGCACCGGAGCGGCGGCGACAAGCAGCAGCACCAGCGCCAATTCAATGTTTTTCATATAACCTCCTCGTTTGGGTGGACACTACCACGGCGGCGGTTGAAAGCCGCATGGAAAAAGCCGTGGTGGAGACCGCTACCGGCGCCGACGACACGGCCACCTCGGGCATATCCTCTTCCATCAGGTCCAGGTTAGCCAGCATTTCCATGTCGCTGAAAAATTCAAGGTTATCTATGACCTCGGCGGGGGCGCTGACCGCCGCGGCCAGGGCGCCGGCCGCCATCAGCAGCGCGGCCCAGGCCGGTATCAGCCTTTTCCTCATAATCTATCCTCCGGCACGGCTTCCAGCACGTCCATATCGTCGAGCATATCCAGGTTTTCCAGAAAAGCCGCGCTCACAACGGCGCGGTCCGGCGCCTCTTTGCGCGGGTGCAGCAGCACAATCAGCAGCGCCACCGCCACGCCCAAGGCTGGCACCATCACAAGCCGCCCCAGCGGCCGCCGCCGCGCGGAGGAGACTATTTCCGCCCGGCGGCCTGCCCAGAAAGCCTCGCTGCGGCGCGGCGCCAGCAAACCGAGGAGCTTTTTTTCCTTATCATCCGCGTTCATAAATAATCTCCCAGGCGGGCCTCTAGTTTTTTACGGGCCCCGAACCAGTGCGCCTTCACCGTTCCCTCCGCCATCCCGAGAACCTCCGCTATATCCGCCAGCGGCAGCTCCTGCGCCCTGAGGGCCGCCACTTCCCGCTGCCTGGCAGGAAGCGAGGCCAGGGCCTCCTGAACCCTTCGCTCAAGCTCGGCGGCAGCAGCGGCCGCCTCGGGGCGCCCCGCCGGATCGTCCGGCAGCAGGTCCTGCAGCGGCGGCGCTCCGTCTTTGCCGGGCGCGTCCAGGCTAACCCAGGCGCGCAGTTTCTTCCAGCGCCAGTACGACCGGGTCTTGTTCACGGCGATACGGAACAGCCAGGTGCGCAGGGAACTGTCGCCGCGGAACCCTCCGGCGTGTTTCCAGGCGGCTATGAAAGTCTCCTGGGTTATGTCGTCGGCGGCGGCCGTGTCGCCGGTAAGGCGCAGGGCCAGGCCGTATACACGGCGCTGGTATTTATCAAGGATTCCGCCGAAATCCGGCTCCACGCTATTGTCCGCGCTTTCCGGAGACGGCGTTATTTCCATATCGATAATGTTCTCCACGACAGTACTGACGCGCGGAGAGACATAAAGGTTTAGTCTTATTTGCGCCGGTCTAGCGCAGCACTTCGGCTGCGAAGGCGCGGGCTTCTTCTATAAAGGATTGCCACTTGTCGGCGGCCAGGCGGCCCTCGCCGCGGAACAGCACCAGGCCGCCGGGACCGCCCTGCACGCGCAGGCCGAGGTTCTGCTCGAACCAGGCCGCGCGCTGCGGCGTGAAGAACATATGCACCGCGGCCTCGTCGGGGCCGGTGAGGCGGTACTTGTCCGAGAACACCGGGAAGGCCGGCAGGTCTATGTCCTTGAAACCCACCAGTTCCCCCAGCTTGTATATCAGCCCCTCGGGTTTGAGGTCGAAGGAGGGGATCTTCACGGCGGAACCCTCTATATAGGCCACAGTGAAGGCATGGTTCTGGCGGTGCTTGCCGCTGCCGGTGACATATTCGAAATCGAATACGCTCAGCGAACCGGCGGTGAGCGGAACGCGAACCATGTTGGAAGAGCCGCGGCTGCGGCCGCACCTGAAAAGTTCTATGCCTGAACCCTCCAGCACGTAGACCTCGGGACCGTCCGGGGAATACTGCGCCCCGATGGAAGCGGCCAGGGCCTCTATATCCTTGCGGCGGCGCCAGGAAAGATAATAGGCCCCGCCGGCGATAAGCGCGCCGCCGGCTATGACCAGCAGTATGAGGTCGCCCTGTGAAAGCTGCATCAGTTCCCCCCGGTGTCGTTCAGGTCGAGGCTCTGCATGCTCTTCTTGGCGGCGTCCTCGTAAAGGACCTTCGCGGCCTTGGCCTTGTCTATCTGCCCGACGGTGG
>JACCEE012215471.1_pt1 | contig 31264 bp, 32 predicted proteins | sample 7449931 | NCBI WGS metagenome assembly JACCEE01 (sample SAMN15323457, study PRJNA562643) | freshwater metagenome | isolation source: river surface water | place: USA:Blue River Watershed | collected 2017-08-19 | reverse complement strand
GAATCCCCCCTCAATCCCCCCTTTTTCAAAGGGGGGAAGTCACAAACACCGCGCCTTTGCCGTTCACCCCTCCTTTGTAAAAGGAGGGGCTGGGGGAGGATTTGCTGTAAGAATCCCCCCTCAATCCCCCCTTTTTCAAAGGGGGGAAGTCACAAACACCGCGCCTTTGCCGTTCACCCCTCCTTTGTAAAAGGAGGGGCTGGGGGAGGATTTGCTGGCAAATTCTCTGTGACTTTCCCCCACGCGCCGCTGTCGGTTTATCGTCGTGAAACGCCCGCTGCCACAAGCCCTGCGGGCGTGCGAATTTGTGGAGAAGCTCACCGTGACCGATAACCAACACTCATCCAGCGCCGACGCTGCGTTAAGCAGCATTGTGGAAGGTTTCAAACGCTTCCGCCGCGACGTGTTTCCTGAGCAAGAAGAGCTGTTTAAGAAACTCGCCACCGCGCAAAACCCACGCGCCATGTTCATCACCTGCGCTGATTCGCGCATTGTGCCGGAGCTAATTACCCAAAGTTCCCCCGGTGATTTGTTTGTTACGCGCAACGTGGGCAACGTCGTTCCGCCGTATGGTCAGATGAACGGCGGCGTATCCACCGCCATTGAATATGCGGTCGAAGCGTTAGGCGTGCGGCATTTAATTGTGTGCGGGCATTCCGATTGCGGCGCGATGAAAGCCGTACTCAATCCACAGTCACTGGATAATATGCCCACCGTAAAAAGCTGGCTACGCCATGCCGAAGTAGCGCGCACGGTTGTAGAGCGTAATTATTCACCCTGCGATTGCGGCCAAAAGCATCTCGAATTATTGACGGAAGAAAATGTTATCGCGCAATTAAATCACCTGCTCACGCACCCGTCTGTGGCGGCGCGTATTGCGTGCGGTCAATTATGTATTCATGGCTGGGTTTATAATATCGAAACCAGCGCCATCACCGCCTACGATGCCGAAAGTGGCCGTTTCTTACCACTGGATGGCGACGTCACGCCGCTGGCCACACCGCGCGCGCGCTTCGGTATTCAGCCTTAAAAACAGAGTGTTAAGAAATGCGTCAATTAAACAATATCGTTTTTTTGTTGGGCATATTGGGGTTGAGTAGCACCGCACACGCCGCTTGCACCGCCGGTAAAACGCTATTTAGTTGCACCACAACTAATAATAAATACGTTGAACTGTGCGACAACGGTGCCACGCTGCAATACAGCTTTGGCAAAGCGGGACAAACACCCGAATTGGCGCTTTCTGTACCGCGTGCGCGAGCCTCTACTTATCAATGGCAAGGCGTTGGCCGCTGGATTAATTACAGCGTGCGTATTCCGAATGGAAATACGTTTTATGAAGTATTTGATTCAGTTGACCGTGTAGAGCAAACCGCCGAAGCAGGCATTTACGTTGAGGCTTCAGGCAAAAACGTGGCGACCATTAATTGCAAAATGGATACGCTCGTGAGCAACTTGGACGGCGTTAAATTACGTCCAACCGAATAAGTAAGCACATTAAAAGCCCCTCTAAGAGGGGCTTTTTTATATCAGGGCTGCGGATTTATCCAGCGCACACCCGCCAGCAATTTTTCAAATAAATGTGGGTCGGTCCATTCAGCGCAAACTTGTTCTGAAAATTGAATTTGCGCCAATTCAAACGCGCCCATGCGCGGATTGTGTGCATCGTCGCGGAAGCATTGCGCGTAACCCGTTTCCGTTTCATGCACGATGACCGACTGCAAACGCACGTCCTGTTCACCGTTCACCATATCGGTTTGCGCCAGCAACGCATCAATTAAACGGAAAAAAACGCGCGAAAATTGCTCGGCGCTCGGCGACACCGGCAGGCTAATCCAACGCTCTGAAAACTGGCGGCAACTGGCGATGTAATCGGGATTATCGCCATCCCAGAAGGTCACGGCGTGGTCGAACGCATCAATCAAATCACGCACGCTGCCTTTCAACAGGCCAAAGTCATACACCATTTGACCGTGGTCGAAGGCGTGCGCTTCTAGCAATAACTCCACTTTATACGAATGCCCATGCAGCGAGCGCGAACAGCGGCGGCTGGTGCAACCACGAACAATGTGGGCGTTTTCAAACTTAAACAGCTTGCGAATCAACATGACAGGGCCTGTGCGGCAATGCGGGAAAAATCAGGATTGGGGCGCGCTGGGCGGCGCATCGGCACGCGGTGGCACCGGGTCATAACCGCCGGGGTGCAACGGGTGACAACGTAACAACCGACGCGCGGTTAAATAACTGCCTTTGGCCGCGCCGTGTACCTGAAACGCCTCAATAGCGTAATTCGAGCAGGTGGGAAAAAACCGGCAGCGCGGCGGAATCATTGGGCTAATCACATATTGATAGCCGCGTACCAGCCCAATTAATAGCGGTTTCATCGTATGCCTCCACACGCACGCGACGGAAAAAAGAGCACGGGTATTGAGTATCGCATGTCACGCTATAGGGCGCGTGCTGGAAGCCAAATCTGTGCGGATAGCCCCAAATATGCTTCGCTGCGCGTGAGATGCAGCGTACCGCCACAGGTTTCAGCAATGTCACGCACGATATTTAACCCAAGACCATGCCCAGCGGTGTGCTCGTCAAGGCGTATGCCACGTTGCAATACGCGCGCATAATCGGCGGGCGCAATGCCGGGGCCGTCGTCTTCGACGCGCAATGTATAGCCATCGGGTTGTGCATCAACGCACACAATGACGTAAGAATCAGCCCATTTACAGGCATTATCGAGCAAATTGCCTAGCATTTCTAACACGTCTTCTCTGTCCCAAGGCAAGCGCACTCCTTCAGCGGTACGCCACTGAATTTCTAGGTGTGGGTGCAATAACCGCAGCATGTCGCAGAGTACGGGTAATTCAAACGCGGCATCAAAGTAAGCGCCCGGCAGTGCCTCGCCTGCCATGCGCGCACGGCTTAGTTCACGGATTAAACGCTGATTAATGTGTTCAAGTGAATCGCGGAGTGCGTGACGCAACGCCGGTTGCTGCCTGAGTTCAGGGCTGTCACTGAGGCTAAATAAAACGGCCAACGGTGTTTTTAAGGCGTGTCCAAGGTTGCCAACGGCATGCCGCGAGCGTCGCAACAATTGCTCGGTATAGTGCAATAAGTGATTGATTTGCTTAACAAGTGCGACTAATTCTGCCGGTACTTGCGTGTCTAATGTGCCAAGACGTCCGGCGTGCAACTCGATAATTTGTTGCCGTATTTGCTCCAACGGACGAAGCGCCCGTCGCACACTCCACGCTTGTAATGCTAATGCCATCAATAACGCGATGCCCCACAGCGCCAAACCCCACAGCCGCACACGCTGTAAGCTGGCCAAAACAGGGTTGTAATCCTCCGCGACAATAATGCGGATTGATTGAGCAAAGCGTCGATAATCACCGCGATACATTAAAAGCTGTTGTGCTAGTACGCCGCCGTATAACGCGGGTGCCAGTCCGGGCTGTTCGGGTATGGGTAACGCGCTGTCCCATAATGAGCGGGAACGTGATTGCCATTCATCCGACTCCAATCGCCAATAGCGTCCTGAATATGCCCGCTGAAACGCAGGGTGTAAGCGGTGTTCATTGACGCGAATACCGTTGGGCGTTTGCTCTAACGCCGACAGCAACTCTTCAGCAACGTGGCGTAATTGTTCTGCGTGGTAATGCCGCATAGCGTTATCAATGAGCCATAAACTGCCCTGCAACAAGGCGGCTCCAATCAGCAAAAGTGTGGCGCTAAGGCTAATCCCTAGCTGCCGCTGAATGGAAATCACGCGCCCTCCATACCGATATAGCGATAACCCTGCCCACGTTGGGTTTCAATGATGTGACGGCCTAATTTGCGGCGTAAATGATTGATATGCACTTCAATGACGTTGGAATCACGTTCGGTTTCGCCGTCGTATAAATGTTCGTGGAGCTGGCTTTTAGACAGTAATTGCCCCGGATGCAGCATGAAGTAACGTAGCAAGCGAAATTCGGCTCCACTGAGACGGATGTCATCTGGGCCGCGTTGTACCGATTGGCGTGTTTCGTCTAGCTGCAAGCCCGCCGCACACAAATGAGCTTGGTTCGCCAACCCATGAGCACGACGCAATAACGCTTGAATGCGTAGCCCTAATTCTTCGGGATGAAAGGGTTTACCGAGGTAATCATCCGCGCCTGCGCGTAAACCTTCGATGCGTTCACTCCAGCTATCACGCGCCGTCAACACCACGATGGGGGTGCGTAATCCTTCGGCACGCCATTGGCGAAGCAGTGTCAAACCGGGTAAACCGGGCAGCCCTAAATCCAAAATAATGACATCGTAAGGTTCAATGCTGGCTTGAACGAGCGCGTCCCGCCCATCGACGAGCCAATCAACGGCGTACCCCGCACGCATTAAATCTGTGCGTAAAGAGTCCGCCAGTGAAACGCAGTCCTCGACCAACAATAAACGCATTAATCATCTTCCTTATCGGTGAGCAGTTGGCCGCTGCGGGCGTCGTATTCGAGTTCACGCACACTGCCTTCGGGTGTGAGTAATTCGATTTCGTAGTGAAATTTTTCACCTTTGCGCTCCAGCTCGGCTTCTAAAAAACGTGCATTTGGATGCCGCTGCTGTGCCTGCTGAATCAACCGCTCTAGCGGTACGATGACGCCGTTTTGACGTAATTGCAGGGCTTCGTCGTGGCTAACGTCATGCGCCCATGCCGCCTGACATAAAACAACAGCCACCACCCCCCCGAGATAACGGCGACATCGAACATTAGCGCCCTTGGGCGTCTGAGTGTGTTGCGTCATTTAATGCGCGCCCAACAAACATTGCGGCATAAAAAATAGCCTCCTCGGCGTGCGTGTGCGCGCGTTGGAGGCTAAAAAGAATGCCTTAAATGAGTATGAAAACCGCTTTTACACCGCCACCGTCGCTTTAATGTGCGGGTGCGCTTCGTAGCCTTCGAGCGTGAAATCTTCAAACTTGAAGGCGAAAATGTCACGAACGTCGGGGTTTAGGCGCATGGTAGGCAGCGGCAACGGTTGACGCGATAACTGCAAATCAGCCTGTTCCAGATGATTGCTGTAGAGGTGGCAATCACCGCCCGTCCAGATAAATTCGCCCGGCTGCAAATTACACACCTGCGCTACCATCAGGGTGAGCAGCGCATAACTGGCAATGTTGAACGGCACGCCTAAGAAAATATCGGCGCTGCGTTGGTAAAGCTGGCAACTCAAACGACCATCCGCCACATAAAACTGAAACAGCGCGTGGCACGGCGGCAGCGCCATTTCATCCACAAGCGCCGGATTCCACGCTGAAACAATCAAACGTCGTGAATCAGGATTGCGCGTAATCATCCCAATCAGGTTGCTGATTTGGTCGATGGATTCGCCGTTTGGCGCGGGCCAACTGCGCCACTGATAGCCATAAACCGGCCCTAATTCGCCCTCACCGTCGGCCCATTCGTCCCAGATTCGCACGCCGTTTTCTTGCAGATAACGAATGTTCGTACTGCCCGACAGGAACCAAAGCAACTCGTGAATAATGGATTTGAGGTGGCATTTTTTGGTGGTCACCAACGGGAAACCATCGGCCAAATCAAAGCGCATTTGGTGACCAAATACGCTCAGCGTGCCGGTGCCGGTGCGGTCACTTTTGAAGGTGCCGTGTTCGCGCACATGGCGCATCAGGTCGAGGTATTGTTTCATCACGCACTCTTAACAGGTTTTTGCCGCACGGCGATACGCCAGCACCATCAAGGCCACGCCGCCCAACACCATCGGCAGGCTCAACAGTTGCCCCATCGTCAGCCAGCCGAAGGCGAGATAACCCAACTGCGCATCAGGCACGCGCACAAATTCGGCCACGATGCGGAAAATGCCATAACAGGCGGCGAACAGCCCCGAAACCGCCATTGTTGGGCGGGGTTTGCTGGAGTACAGCCACAAGATGATGAACAGCGCCACGCCTTCCATCGCAAACTGATACAACTGCGACGGATGACGCGCCAACTGCGCGGGGTCACTCCATGCGGGAAATAACATCGCCCACGGCACATCCGTCGGACGGCCCCACAATTCGGCGTTAATAAAATTACCGATACGCCCCGCGCCCAAACCGAGCGGCACCAGCGGCGCGACAAAATCCAGCAGCTCAAAAAAGCCTTTGCCGGTTTTACGCGCAAAACCCGCCACCGCCAGCATCACGCCAATCATGCCGCCATGAAACGACATGCCGCCTTCCCAAATACGGAACAGCCACAGCGGGTCGTTTACGAATTGCGGAAAGTTGTAAAACAACACATAGCCACAACGACCGCCCAAAATGACGCCACAGGCTGCCCAAAAAATCAGGTCGGTGAGGGTGTCGCGGTTCCAGTGAGCGTCAAAACGCGCCAGCCGCCGCGACGCCAGCAACCACGCGCCGCCGATGCCGACCAAATACATCAAACCGTACCAATGAATTTTCAATGGCCCGAGGGCCACCGCTACCGGGTCAATCGGCGGATAAAGCAGCATGAGGAATCCTCAAAACAAGAAGGTCAGCCCAACACTCAGCAACAGCAGAGCAAACAGGCGTTTGAGCACTTTGGCGGGCAATTTATGCGCGAGCTGCGCGCCAAATCGGGCGAAAATCATCGAGGTGGCTGCGATGCCCATCAGCGCGGGCGCATACACAAACCCCACACTCCAACTCGGCAAGTTCGGCACCGCATGGCCTTGCCAGATGAAACTCAGCGCGCCCGCGCAAGCAATCGGCAGCCCGCACGCCGCTGACGTTGCAACCGCTTGCAGCATCGGCACGCTGCGCCACGTTAAAAAGGGCACCGTAATCGAACCTCCACCGATGCCCACAATCGCCGACGCCCAGCCAATCACGCCACCGGACGCCACCAATCCAGCCACTCCCGGCACCGGACGCCGTGCTTTGGGGCGCACATCAAAGCCCATCTGTACCGCCATCAGCACCGCAAAAATGCCAATAATCTTTTGTAAAAGAGGGCCTTGCAGTTGTGCGGCAGTCGCGCCGCCCAATAAACCACCGAGCAAAATGCCGGGCGTGAGCCAGCGCACAATGTTCCACAACACCGCGCCGCGCCGATGATGCGCCAACACCGAATTGGCCGACGTAAACACGATGGTGGCCAACGACGTTCCTACGGCGAGGTGCGTCAGTACGTCAGGGGCGACGCCTTGCGCCTGAAAGCTAAACACCAAGACCGGCACAATGATGAGACCACCGCCCACCCCAAACAGCCCCGCCAGCACACCGGCTGCCGCGCCGAGGACTAGGTAAAGAAGAAACTCCATGACCTCAACCCCGCAATCGTTAAGAGGTAATTTATTAGCGCGTACCGGTGCGCGTCAGTCCCCACGTTTGCAGGCGCGTTCGCAAATGCGCGTGTACCGCTGCTGGGTGATGTAGCGTCATTAATTCATCAAGCAAGAGGCGTGTTTGTTCTAAAGAGACGCGCCGCATCATCCATTTAACGCGCGGTAAACTGGTGGCGTTCATCGACAAGGAATCAAAACCCATTGCCATCAATAAAATGGCTGCTTCGGGGTTTCCGGCCATTTCGCCGCAAATACTGACGGTTTTCCCGGCGTTGTGTGCATCTTCAATCACGCGGCGTAACGCGCGTAACACCGACGGATGCAAATAATCGTACAAACTGGCCACGCGCGGGTTATTGCGGTCAACGGCCAGCAGGTACTGCGTGAGGTCATTGGAACCTACCGAGAAGAAATCCACCTGCTCGGCCAATTCGCGCAACTGAAACAAAACGGCTGGAATTTCCACCATCATGCCGATGGGCGGCATCAGCACATCTAACCCTTCTTCACGAATTTCACGCCATGCGCGGTCGAGCAAACGCCGTGCTTCTTCTAATTCGCTCAGGCTGCTAATCATGGGCAGCAAAATACGCAAATTATTCAGCCCGGCACTGGCTTTCAGCATCGCGCGCGCTTGCACTAAAAACAGCTCAGGATGGTCGAGGGTGATACGAATGCCGCGCCAACCTAAAAACGGGTTTTCTTCTTTAATCGGAAAATAGGACAGGGCTTTATCGCCGCCAATGTCGAGGGTTCGCATGGTGACGGGCAGCGGATAAAACGCCGCTAATTGCTGGCGATAAATCGACGCCTGCTCTTTTTCGCTGGGAAAGCGGTCGCAGGTCATGAAAGGCACTTCGCTGCGATACAAACCAACGCCTTCCGCGCCGCGTTCTTGGGCGCGCGCTACGTCGGCAAATAAGCCGGTGTTGACCCACAACGGCATGTGGTACCCGTCGGTGGTTTCGCAGCGTAAATCGCGTAACGCATTGAGTTCTTGATTGAATTGGCGTTCTTCTTCGGCCATCGCGGTAAATTGCCGACGCAACCCCGAAGACGGATTGCTGAACACTTCACCCCGGTAGCCATCCACCACCAACTCCATGCCTTCCAGCATGGCATACGGCAAATCCACCGCGCCCATGACGGTGGGAATACCCATCGCGCGCGCCAAAATAGCCACATGCGAATTACTCGAACCCGTCACCGAGACCAACCCCGCCAGCTTGCCGGTCGGCACTTCGCCCAGCATCGCCGGTGATAATTCTTCACTGACTAAAATCGTGCTGTCGGGATAGACCTGTTTTTGCTTGCGCGCTTCCTGCAAATACGCCAGCACACGACGGCCAATGTCTTTAATGTCCGAGGCGCGTTCACGCAGGTATTCATCATCCATCAGCTCGAAGCGTTTAATGTGGCCATTCACCACCTGACGCAACGCGCCTTGCGCCCACTGCCCCGTTTCAATGACTTTGATAACTTCTCCGGCGATTGAGGCGTCATCAAGCATCATCAGGTAGACATCAAACAGCGCGCGCTCTTCTTGACGTAATTGCGTTTCCAAGCGCGCCGACAGTTCGCGCATATCACGCCGCACCGCATCAATCGCGTTGTAAAAGAAGGCAATTTCGCCATCAATGTCATCAATCGGGCGGTCTGGAACCACTTCTAAATCCGCCGGTGGCAACACGACAACCGCCGTACCAATCGCCACACCTTGCGAACCGGGCACGCCCGAAAAGCGCGTGTCTTGCGTGACCTTACCGGGACGCCCCAACCCACGAATAGAACCTGTCACCTCGGCGTGAGCAATCACGCCCGCCAGTTGCGCGCTCATGGTGACGAGGAAAGCCTCTTCGCCTTCACCAAATAAACGGCGGTCTTTTTGCTGCACGACCAACACGCCCATAACACGACGCTGGTGAATGATGGGCGCACCTAAAAACGAGGCATAGCGTTCTTCGCCGGTTTCAGCGAAATAACGGAAACTCGGATGACTGGCAGCATCTTCTAAATTGAGCGGTTCTTCGCGCTGCCCAACCAAGCCGACCAAGCCTTCGCCGGGCGCTAAACACACCTGCCCAATCGACGATTTGTGTAAGCCTTCGGTGGCCATCAGCACAAAATGGTGGCTGTCGTGGTCGAGTAGGTAGACAGAGCAAACCTCGGTGCCCATCGCCGCTCGCACCCGCTCAACGATGATATTAAGCGCGGCTTGGAGGTCTTGGACGGCGTTCACCTCTTGGGTGATCTTCCGCAGCGTGTTGAGCATGGTCAAAGAGGCGCTCCTGAAGACAACGAGGAAAGGAGGAGGATTTATAACACCGGCAGCCGGGGAGCTAACTCGTGCAGTGCGCGGCGATACACTTCGCGCTTAAACGACACCACTTGTCCGAGTGGGTACCAATAACTCACCCAACGCCAGTGGTCGAATTCGGGCTTGCCGGTGGCGTCCATACGGACACGCTGTTCATCGCCCATCAAGCGCAATAAAAACCATTTTTGCTTTTGACCAATGCACAGCGGTTGACTATTAGCGCGCACTAAACGCGGTGGAAGACGGTAACGCAACCAGCCTCGGGTACAGGCCAGAATGCGTACATCATGCGGTTCAAGGCCGATTTCTTCGTTAAGCTCACGAAAAAGCGCCTCTTCTGGCGACTCATAGGGGTTAATGCCCCCTTGTGGAAACTGCCACGCATCTTGATTAACACGTCGTGCCCACAACACCTGACCAACATCATTGGCGAGGATGATGCCGACATTAGGTCGGAAACCATCGGTATCAATCACGGTGGGCACCTCGAATCCAGAAACGCTCGGATTGTTCCACAAAGGGATTACAAGCGGCAACGCAAGCGGGTGAGCCATCACAAGCCTATCCTCACCCGCTGCACGGTATTAGTGCGCGTCGGGCAAGAAACTGCCTAAAAAACGCTGGTACGCGGGGTCGTTGCTTTCATCCCAATAGGGGTAGCCGATGTTATCCAGCGCCTCCGTGAGTAACAGCAACTCACTGTCGGGCACCTGCAAGCCCACCAAAACGCGCCCATCCGCTGCGCCATGATTGCGGTAATGGAACATGCTGATATTCCAGCGCGCGCCCAATTTATTTAAGAAATTCAACAGCGCCCCCGGACGCTCTGGAAATTCAAACCGAAACACGCGCTCGTTTTCTGCGCCCGGCGCATGTCCACCGACCATGTGCCGAATGTGCAACTTGGCTAATTCACTGTCGGTTAAATCCAAAACGGGGAAACCCTGCTCACGCAGGCTGGCGACCAACGCCGCGCGCGGGTCATTTTCGGGGTGTGTTTGCACGCCCACAAAAATGTGCGCTTGGTCGGCGCGGTTGAAGCGGTAGTTAAATTCGGTGATGGAGCGTTTGCCCAAGGCTTCGCAGAAGGCTTTGAAACTACCGGGCTTTTCGGGAATCGTCACCGCGATGATGGCTTCACGTTTTTCGCCTAATTCAGCGCGTTCGGCTACATAGCGCAGCCGGTCAAAATTGACATTCGCGCCTGAATCAATCGCCACCAGCGTTTGCCCGCTGACGCCGCGCGTTTCGACATAACGCTTAATCCCCGCCACACCCAACGCGCCTGCCGGTTCGGTGATGGAGCGCGTGTCATCGTAAATATCTTTGATGGCGGCACAGATTTCGTCGGTGCTGACTGTCACCACTTCATCGACATATTCGCGGCAGATGCGGAAGGTTTCGGCACCAATTTGCGCCACCGCGACGCCATCGGCGAACAACCCCACTTGCGGCAACACCACGCGCTCACCGGCGGCTAAGGCGGCGCGCAGGCAATCGGATTCCTCCGGCTCCACGCCAATCACCTTAATGTCTGGGCGCAGGTATTTCACATAGGCGGCAATGCCCGCCACCAAACCACCGCCGCCCACTGGCACAAAAATGGCGTCAAGGCGACCGGGGTGTTGGCGCAAAATTTCCATCGCCACCGTGCCCTGACCGGCAATCACGTCGGGGTCATCGTAGGGATGCACGAAGGTATAGCCTTTTTCTTCCACCAATTTGAGGCAATGCGCCAAGGCTTCGGGGAAGGCTTCACCGTGCAGCACCACCCGCGCACCGCGCGCGCGCACCGCTTGCACCTTAATTTCTGGCGTGGTGCGCGGCATCACGATGATGGCTTTGATGCCCAATTTTTTCGCCGCCAGCGCCAAACCCTGCGCGTGGTTGCCTGCGGAGGCCGCAATCACGCCGCGCGCGCGTTCTTCTTCGCTGAGGCTGGCGACTTTTTGATAAGCGCCGCGCAATTTGAAGGAAAACACCGGCTGTAAATCTTCGCGCTTGAGCAAAATGTGGTTATTCAGGCGCTCGGACAGGCTGCGGGCGGCTTGCAGGGGCGTTTCTATCGCCACGTCATAGACCGGCGAGGTGAGCATTTTCTTAATGTAGTGTTCGAGCATGATGGCGGTATCGGCGAAGTGGCCAAAAAAGTGGCGGCGAGTCTACGCCCTGCCGCCGTAACCCGGCCAGACGCCGGGGCAGGCTGTCGAGGGCTGCGGCTATACTGTAGGCCGTTTTTATTCTCTGCCCCTTGCGGAAACTCGCCATGAATCAAGACCAACTGAAACAAGCCGTCGCGCAAGCGGCGATTGACCTCATCCATCCGCGTTTGGACAGCAATAGCATTGTGGGCGTCGGCACGGGTTCGACGGCCAATTACTTTATTGATGCGCTGGCGAAGATTCGCCACGATTTTGATGGCGCAGTGGCCAGCTCCGAAGCCACCGCCGCACGCTTAAAAAGCCACGGCATTCCGGTGTATGACCTGAATAACGTCTTTGAAATGGAGTTTTATGTGGATGGCGCGGACGAAACCGACGCTCGTTTGCAGCTCATTAAAGGCGGCGGCGCGGCCCTGACCCGTGAAAAAATTGTCGCGGCGGTGGCGAAAACCTTCGTGTGCATCGCCGACCAAAGCAAATTGGTCGAGCAGTTGGGTGCGTTTCCGCTGCCGGTCGAAGTGGTGCCAATGGCGCGCAGCCATGTGGCGCGGGAGCTGGTCAAACTCGGCGGCGACCCGATGTACCGTGAAGGCGTGCTGACGGATAACGGCAACATCATTTTGGATGTCTACAACCTGATGATTGGTGATGCAGTGGCGTTAGAACAACGCATCAACAACATCGTCGGGGTTGTGACCAATGGCCTGTTTGCTGCCCGTTCCGCCGATGTGTTGTTGTTGGGCACCAAAGACGGCGTGAAAAAAATGCAGCGTTAATTGGGCTCCACAGCGCGCGCCATAAAAAACGCCGACATTTGTCGGCGTTTTTGTGTCTCAACGACCGCGTAAATCAGGCAAAAATTTTGCCCGGGTTCATCACGCCATTCGGGTCGAAAACCGCTTTGATGGCTTTCATGATGGCGATTTCTTCAGCGGAGCGGCTGTAACCGAGGTAATCGCGCTTGGTCATACCGACGCCGTGTTCAGCGGAAATAGAGCCGTTGTATTTATCCACCGTCTCAAACACCCACTTATTCACCGTCGCGCACTTGGCGAAGAATTCTTCTTTGGGCATGGCGTCGGGTTTCAGAATGTTCAGGTGCAAATTGCCGTCACCAATGTGGCCGAACCAAATCACCTCAAAATCGGGGTAATTTTCTTCGACAATCGCGTCAATTTCGTTCAAAAACGCCGGTACTTTCGACACCGTGACCGAAATATCGTTTTTGTAAGGCGTCCAGTGGCTGATGGTTTCGGAGATGTATTCGCGCAGCTTCCACAGGTTTTGCAACTGCTGCTCGCTTTGGCTCATTACACCGTCCAACACCCATTCTTGCTCGACGCACTGCTCAAATACTTCCAGCGCCGCGCCGGTGACGTCTTCGCTGGTGGCTTCAAATTCCAGCAGCGCGTAATAGGGGCACTCGGTTTCAAACGGGGCGGGCACGTCACCACGCGCCAGCACTTTGGCCATGGCTTTATCAGAGAAAAATTCAAATGCGGTCAGGTCGAGGCGACTTTGGAAGGCATGCAACACCGGCATGATGGCTTCTAAATTCGCCGCGCCCAGCACCATCGCGGTGAGGTTTTTCGGCACACGGTCGAGGCGCATGGTGGCTTCAACCACAAAACCCAAAGTGCCTTCCGCGCCGATAAAGAGCTGGCGCAAATCGTAGCCGGTGGCATTTTTAATCAGGTCACGGTTCAGTTCGAGAATCTCGCCGTTGCCGGTCACAACCTTCATGCCCGCTACCCAGTTGCGGGTCATGCCGTAGCGAATGACCTTAATTCCGCCCGCATTGGTGCTGATATTGCCGCCAATTTGGCTCGAACCCGCTGACGCAAAATCCACGGGGTAATACAAACCGTGCTCGCTGGCGAAGGCTTGTAACTGCGCCGTTACCACACCGGCTTGGCAAACAGCGGTGCGGTCAAACGCATTGAATTGCACGATTTTATTCATGTAATCAAACGCAACGACCACTTCACCGTTCGCCGCTACCGCGCCCGCAGAAAGCCCCGTGCGCCCGCCGGAAGGCACCAGCGCCACGTTGCGCTCGTTGGCCCAGCGCACCACGGCTTGCACTTCTTCAATCGTTTTTGGGAAGGCAATTGCCAGCGGCGCCGGTGCAAATTGTTTGGTCCAATCTTTACCGTAGGCATCAAGGGAGGCCGCGTCAGTCAGCACTTTGCCGGGCTCGACGAGGGTTTTGAGTTCTTCGATCAGGGCAGCTTGGGTCATGGGAAACTCTCGGGCAGTTCATGGACACCCTGAGCGGGCTTCATGCTCAGAATGGGCGCGTGGAAAGGCCGCTATGTTAGCATGCAGCCCCAAGCCGATAGCGCCCGTGCTGATACGGGTTATCAACACCGTGCGCCGTCGTCACCAGACCATTTTCCGGGACCACAGGTTTACGCAGATGAGCAAAACGACCTCTCTCGACAAGAGCAAAATCAAATTCCTTCTCCTCGAAGGCGTACACCAAAACGCTGTCGATGTTTTGAAAGCCGCTGGTTACACCAATATCGAGTACCTGAAGGGCGCGCTGTCCGACGAGGAGCTCAAAGAAAAAATCGCCGATGTGCATTTCATCGGCATCCGCTCTCGCACCCAACTGACGGCTGACGTCTTTGATTGCGCGAAAAAATTGGTCGCTGTCGGTTGCTTCTGCATCGGCACCAACCAAGTGGACCTCAACGCAGCGCGTGAGCGTGGCATTGCGGTCTTCAACGCACCGTATTCCAACACCCGTTCCGTGGCTGAATTGGTGCTGGCGGAAGCCATCCTGTTGCTGCGCGGCATTCCTGAGAAAAACGCTTCTTGCCATCGCGGTGGTTGGATTAAATCAGCGGCGAACTCCTTCGAAATTCGCGGTAAAAAGCTGGGTATTGTCGGTTACGGTTCGATTGGTACGCAGCTCTCCGTACTGGCGGAAGCGATGGGTATGCAGGTTTACTTCTATGACGTCGTGACCAAACTGCCGCTGGGCAACGCGACGCAAGTGGGTTCTCTGCATGACTTGCTGGGCATGGCCGACATCGTGTCGCTGCACGTTCCTGAGCTGCCTTCTACCCAGTGGATGATTGGCGAGAAAGAAATCCGCGCGATGAAAAAAGGCGGCATTTTGATTAACGCCGCGCGCGGCACCGTGGTTGAACTCGACCATTTGGCCGCCGCCATCAAAGACGAACACCTGATTGGCGCGGCCATCGACGTGTTCCCCGTTGAGCCAAAATCCAACGACGAAGAGTTCGAAAGCCCCTTGCGTGGCCTCGACCGCGTGATTTTGACCCCACACATCGGCGGTTCAACTGCTGAAGCACAAGCCAACATCGGCTTGGAAGTGGCGGAAAAACTGGTGAAATACAGCGATAACGGCACCTCCGTTTCTTCTGTGAACTTCCCAGAAGTGGCGCTGCCCGCGCACAGCGGCAAGCATCGCTTGCTGCACATTCACCAGAATATCCCCGGCGTTCTTAGCGAAATTAACAAAGTATTTGCTGAAAACGGTATCAACATTTCCGGCCAGTTCCTGCAAACCAACGAGAAAGTCGGTTATGTCGTGGTGGACGTGGACGCGGAATATTCTGATTTGGCACTGAGCAAACTTCAGGACGTCAACGGCACTATTCGTTGCCGCGTACTGTTCTAAGGTGTAGCAAAACCAAGAAAAAGGGAGCTTAGGCTCCCTTTTTTATTACAACGGTGTGCTACCACGTCGCCGAAACCAGCCCGCAATCGACAGGCGCTCGCGGTGGGTTTCCAGCACTTCATGCGGAAACGCATCCGACATAAAAACAACCAAGGTGCCCGCTTCGGGGAGCACATCAAGCGGTTGAGCATCATCAAGTTCGATGCGTAGCGCGCCGCCCTGTTCGGGTTGCCATGCTTCATTTAAGTAAAAAACGGTGGTGACGGTGCGGCGGTCGTCATCGCGGAAGCGGTCGAGGTGGCGGCGGTAAAAGCTGCCCGGCGGATACAACGCAAAATGGCATTCGTAATCGCTTAAACCCAGAAAAAGCGCGCGGTTGAGTGCATCGCGCAGCGCATCAAAGCTGGCTAAATAGCCGTCGGTGGCGGCGGATTGTGTGGGTTCGAGCCATAAAATGTGGTCGCCACGAATACCATCGTTGACCGCTTGACCGGCACCGCGTCCGATGCTGGCGCGGGCGAGTTGTCCGGCGGCGTGCCGTTGGCGGCATTCATGGGTGAGCGCCGTGGTTAATTCGGACGGTAACGCCAATGATTGTAAAGACCAGCCGCTTTGTGCGAGGTCGTCTACGATGCGTTCAATGAATTCGGGGGAGAGTGCGCTGTTCATGTCTAGGCTCCGGCAGTGGCGGAGGGCGCATGATGCACAAAATAACAAGGCGGGAAAAACACAAGGCTATAAATGCAACAACCCCCCAGCAAATCCTCGGCACACGGTATGACCGCTGTGGCTGCTCCCTTCCGGGCCTGACCCGATTCACGGCTGACTGTTGCGAGGGCACCGGGGGGCTGTTACGGCGCGAAGATTACCCGAAAGAATTCAAAATGCCCAGCCCCTAGCGGTTTACAAAGAACGGCGGGATTATCTTTTCTTTTCTCTTTAACATGCGTTCGTCCCTTAACCGCCTAAGAGTGCCGCCTACCGTGACCACCCCCAACCCGCTACTGAATGCTTTCGATTTACCGCCCTACAGCGCCATTCGGCCTGAGCATGTTGAACCCGCGATTGAGCAGATTTTGCAGGACAATCGCCGCGCAATCGCCGACATTCTCGCCAATCAAGGCGAATATCCAACGTGGAATAGCCTCGTGCTGGCGCTGGATGCCCTGCACGAACGCTTAAACCGCGCATGGAGCCCCGTCAGCCACCTGAATGCCGTGTGCAACAGCGCCGAACTGCGAAACGCCTATGAAGCCTGTTTGCCGAAGTTGTCTCAATATTGGACGGAAATGGGCCAAAATCGCGCCCTCTTCGATGCGTGGAAAGCCTTAGAAGCCAGCCCCGCCGCCACCGCATTTGATGCCGCACAACAGCGCATCGTGGAACAAACGCTGCGCGATTTCCGCTTATCAGGCATTGATTTACCCGCCGAACAGCAACAGCGTTACGGTGAAATCCAAATGCGCTTGTCGGAGCTGTCGAGCCGTTTCTCGAACCAGCTTTTGGATGCCACGCAAGCGTGGACAAAATCCATCGACGACGACGCGCAACTGGCCGGTTTGCCTGAGTCTTCCAAGCTGCAAATGAAAATGGCCGCCGAAGCCAAGGGCTTGAGCGGCTGGTTGATTAGCTTGGAATTTCCCAGCTATTACCCCGTGATGACCTACGCCGATGACCGTGCGTTGCGCGAAGAGCTGTACAGCGCCTACGCCACCCGTGCCTCTGAAACGGGGCCCAACGCCGGTGAATTTGATAACGGCCCGCTGATGGCGGAAATCCTCGATTTGCGTCAGGAGTTGGCGCAGTTATTGGGTTACGCGCATTACGCCGATTTGTCGCTGGCGACCAAAATGGCCAGCTCCACCGAGCAGGTATTAGGCTTCTTGCGTGATTTGTCGGTGCGCGGGCGGGCGTCTGCCGAGCGTGATTTGAGCGAATTGCGCGCCTTCGCTGCTGAACACGGTGTCGATGATTTACAAAGTTGGGATGTGGGTTATTTCAGTGAAAAATTGCGTCAGAGCCGCTACAGCCTGTCGCAAGAAGCACTGCGCGCCTACTTCCCGATTGATAAGGTGCTGGGCGGATTGTTCGCTATCGCTGAACGCTTATTTGGCATTCAAATCAACGAGTTGAGCGATTTTGAAACGTGGCATCCCGATGCGCGTTTATTTGAAATCAGCGAAAACGGTCAGCCGATTGGCCGTTTCTTCTTCGACCTGTATGCGCGTGCCAACAAACGCGGCGGCGCATGGATGGACGGCGCACGCAGCGCGTGGCGCGACACCACGGGCGCATGGGTTACGCCGGTGGCTAATTTGGTGTGCAACTTTACGCCCGGCGTCGGTGAAACGCCTGCGCTGCTCACTCACGATGAAGTCACCACTTTATTCCACGAGTTTGGTCACGGCATTCATCACCTGCTGACGCGCATCGAATACCCGAGCGCGGCGGGCATTAACGGTGTGGCGTGGGATGCGGTCGAGCTGCCCAGCCAATTCATGGAAAACTGGTGTTGGGAGCCGGAAGGCTTGGCGCTGATGTCGGCGCATTACCAAACCGGCGAGGCGTTGCCGCAGCCAATGCTGGATAAAATGCTGGCCGCCAAAAATTTCCAATCCGGCATGATGCTGCTGCGCCAGATGGAATTTTCCTTATTTGACTTCGAGTTACACGCTACGCACGGCGATGGCCGCAGCGTGATGGACGTTTTGCAAGCCATCCGCGACGACATGGCCGTGTTCCAACCGCCACGCTGGGGACGCTTTCCACACAGCTTCTCGCACATTTTTGCCGGTGGTTATGCGGCGGGCTATTACAGCTACAAATGGGCAGAAGTGTTGTCGGCGGATGCGTTTTCACGCTTCGAGGAAGAAGGCATCTTGAACCCGGTCACAGGGCGCGCATTCCGTGAAGCGGTGCTGGCCAAAGGCGGTTCACAAGACGCCATGACGCTGTTTGTGGCGTTTCGAGGCCGTGAACCTTCGATTGATGCGTTGCTGCGTCACAGCGGTTTGAGCGAGGAGAATGCCGCATGAGCGATGAACTGATGAACCGTCCAAAACCGCCGCGCCGCTTTATTGCTGGTGCCGTGTGCCCCGCGTGCGAAGCCACCGACACCATTCAAATGTGGAATGAGGAAGGCACGCCCAACCGCGAATGTGTCACCTGTGGTTACGCGGATACCCTCGACGAGCGCGGCAACTCGATTCCCAAAGAGCTGCCCACGCGCGTCAATGCGGCCAAGCCAAAACCGGCAGAAACCAAGGTACAAACGGTGCAATTCTTCCCGAATCCGAAATTGCAAAAACCGTCGTAACCCAGACAAAAGGCACCGTAACTGGTGCCTTTTTTGCAGCTTCTTCCGTGATTTTCGTCGTTTTTCTGGAGATTTTTCATGGAACGTCAACCTCTCGTCGGTGTCACGGCCTGTTCTCGGATGCTGGGTTTACACCCGTATAACGTCGCGTGTGATAAGTACATTCGTGCCGTTGCGGTGGCGGCGGGCGCAATGCCGCTGGTGATTCCGTCGATGGCAGAACTGCTAGACATGCCGCGCTTGCTGGACACATTCGACGGTTTATTGCTGACGGGTTCGCCCTCGAATGTCGAGCCGCATCATTATCAAGGCCCCGCCAGCGCACCCGGCACCCACCATGACCCGCAACGCGATGCCGTCACCTTGCCGCTGATTCGTGCTGCATTAGCCGCCGGTGTACCGGTGCTGGGCATTTGCCGAGGCTTCCAAGAAATGAATGTGGCGCTGGGCGGTACGCTGTATCAGAAGGTGCATGAAGCGGGGCCGTTCCTCGACCACCGCGCCCGCCCTGAAGACCCTGTAGACGTGCAATATGGCTTGCGCCATCCGGTGACTGTGCAAGCAGGTGGCGTGCTGGACGCCATGGGTTTGCCTGCACAATTTGAGGTCAACTCGGTGCATGGCCAAGGTGTCGAACGCCTAGCGGACGGTTTACGCATTGAAGCCACCGCGCCGGATGGCTTGATTGAAGCCTTTTCGGTGGAAAGCGCGCGTGCTTTTGCCGTGGGCGTGCAATGGCACCCTGAATGGAAAGTGTTGGAATATCCGCACTATCAAACCTTATTCGCCGCCTTTGGCGAGGCCTGTCGCCAGCGCGCGGCAGCCCGTTAAAATGCGTCGCCAAACCCCTAACCCCGACAGGAGCTTCCCTGTATGCAAGCGTTCGCAAAAACCCTCCTTGCCGCCGTGCTGACCGCCGGTATTGCTGGTGCTGCTCAAGCTGAAGAGAAAGTGGTTCACATCTACAACTGGTCTGACTACATCGCCGAAGACACGCTGGCCAACTTCGAGAAAACGACCGGCATCAAGCCTATTTATGATGTCTTCGACAGCAATGAAGTGTTGGAGGCCAAACTGCTGTCGGGGGGGTCTGGCTATGACGTGGTGGTGCCATCTAACCAATTTCTGGCCAAACAAATCAAAGCGGGCGTGTTCCAAAAGCTAGACAAAACCAAGCTGCCGAACTGGAAAAATCTCAACCCCACCATCATGAAAGCACTGGAAGGCTCTGACCCGGGCAACCAATACGCTTTCCCTTACTTGTGGGGCACAACCGGCATTGGCTACAACCCGGAGAAAGTGAAGGCCGCGCTGGGCGTGGACAAAATTGATTCGTGGGATGTGGTCTTTAAGCCAGAAAACCTCGCAAAATTAAAGTCTTGCGGTGTGGCGATACTGGATGCCCCTCAGGAAATCATCGCGGCTTCTCTGCATTACCAAGGGTTGAATCCCAACCCCCAAACAGCGGCGGACGTTGCCAAAGCGGAAGAATTGCTGATGAAAATTCGTCCGTATGTCACTTATTTCCACTCTTCCAAATACATTACAGACTTGGCTAACGGCAACGTGTGCTTGGCCGTGGGTTGGTCCGGTGACATTTTCCAAGCCAAAGACCGCGCTGAAGAAGCAGGCGGTAACGTGAAAGTGGAATACGCGATACCGAAAGAAGGCGCGGCTTTCTTCTTCGACATGATGGCAATTCCAGCAGACGCGAAAAACATCGAAGCCGCACACGCTTTCATGAATTACATGCTGCAACCTGAAGTGATTGCGCCGGTGTCGGATTATGTGTCCTACCCGAACGGCAACAGCGCCGCGACGCCGTTGGTGGCAGAAGCCATCCGCAATAACCCCAACATTTACCCCAGCGACGAAGTACAGAAAAAGCTATACACCTTCGCCGAGCTGAACCAAGCCACACAGCGCCTCGTAACCCGTAGCTGGAATAAAATTAAATCCGGTAAATAATTAAAATAAAATTCCCCTCCTCTGGGGTGGTGATGCGTGCCAAAACCACCCCGCCCTCACGGGCACCCCTCCTTAGGAGGGGAATAAAGCAAGGCGTATGCGTTTAACATTCCCCTCCCCTGGAGGGGTGGCGGCGTAGCCGACGGGGTGGTGTTTTGCATTTCCTTGACCACCCCGCCCTTACGGGCACCCCTCCTTAGGAGGGGAATAAAGCAAGGCGTATGCGCTTAACATTCCCCTCCCTTGGAGGGGTGGCGGCGCAGCCGACGGGGTGGTGTTTTGCATTTCCTTGACCACCCCGCCCTCGCGGGCACCCCTCCTTAGGAGGGGAATAAAGCAAGGCGTATGCGCTTAACATTCCCCTCCCCTGGAGGGGTGGCGGCGCAGCCGACGGGGTGGTGTTTTGTATTTCCTTGACCACCCCGCCCTCACGGGCACCCCTCCTTAGGAGGGGAATAAAGCAAGGCGTATGCGTTTAACATTCCCCTCCCCTGGAGGGGTGGCGGCGCAGCCGACGGGGTGGTGTTTTGCATTTCCTTGACCACCCCGCCCTTACGGGCACCCCTCCTTGGGAGGGGAATAAAAGCTAAAGTGTGTGCCCTCAAATTTTTGACGTTGGGAGTTCGTGATGGCAATAGGCTCCGGTGCCTACAAAAACAATCTGACCGGCACGCCGCCGACCAAAGAAATTTTGGTCCGCATCGACCGCGTCACCAAAAAATTTGATGAAACCGTCGCGGTAGATGATGTGTCGTTAGAAATCCATCGGGGCGAGATTTTTGCGCTGCTCGGTGGTTCAGGTTCCGGCAAATCAACGCTGTTGCGGATGTTGGCGGGCTTTGAACGGCCTACCGAAGGGCGCATTTATCTGGATGGCGACGACATCACCGACCTGCCGCCTTATGAGCGCCCCATCAATATGATGTTTCAGTCGTATGCGCTGTTTCCGCACATGACGGTAGAACAAAACATTGCTTTCGGCTTGAAACAAGACGCTTTACCCACCACTGAAATTACCGAGCGCGTCGCGGAGATGCTGCGCCTTGTCCATATGACGCAATACGCCAAACGTAAGCCGCACCAACTGTCTGGCGGACAGCGGCAGCGAGTGGCGTTGGCGCGTTCACTGGCCAAACGCCCCAAATTATTGTTGCTCGATGAACCGATGGGCGCGCTGGATAAAAAACTGCGCTCACAAATGCAGCTTGAATTAGTGGAAATCATCGAGCGCGTGGGCGTGACTTGCGTCATGGTCACGCACGACCAAGAAGAAGCCATGACGATGGCCGCGCGCATCGCCATCATGAATCATGGTTGGATTGCCCAAGTCGGCAGCCCGATGGACATTTACGAAACACCCGCCAGCCGCTTGGTGTGTGAGTTCATCGGTAGCGTCAACCTGTTTGACGGCGAGTTAGTCGATGACAGCAGCGACCACGCCATCATTGCGTGCCCACAACTAGAGCGCCCTATTTACGTCGGACACGGTATTTCAACCCGCGCCGAAGAGCGTCACGTTACTTACGGATTACGCCCCGAAAAGTTGCTATTAAGCAGCGAAAAACCCGAAACTGAGCACGAACACTACAATTGGGTCAGTGGCGTTGTGCATGACATCGCGTACCTCGGCGGCCATTCGGTGTACTACGTTAAATTGCCGTCGGGCTTGGTGGTGCAATCCGTTATGTCTAACTCGGAGCGTTATGTGAAGCGCCCAACGTGGGGCGATAACGTGTATCTGCATTGGGTCGATGACAGCGGCGTGGTGTTACAGGCATGAACAAGCGTCTCCCTGAACTCTTCTCCGGTCGCCGGTTGGTGATTGGTGTTCCGTTTCTGTGGTTGCTGCTGTTTTTCCTACTGCCGTTTGCGATTGTGGTGAAAATCAGCTTTGCCAGCACAGCCATCGCCATCCCCCCCTATACCGACCTGCTCACCTACGCCGACCAGCAGCTCACCGTGTTGCTCAATTTGGGTAATTACAGCCTCTTTACCGAGGATGAAATGTACCTCACGGCCTATTTAGGCTCGTTAAAAGTAGCCACGCTGAGTACGTTGTTTTGCTTGTTGCTCGGCTACCCGATGGCCTACGCGATTGCACACGCCCCGCGTTCGCGGCAGATGGTGTATTTGCTACTCATCATGATGCCCACATGGACGGCCATCCTGATTCGTGTGTACGCATGGATGGGCATTCTTGGCAATAACGGCTTATTAAGCAGCCTATTACTAAGCCTTGGTTTGATTAGCGAACCACTGCACATCCTCAATACCGATACGGCGGTTTATATCGGCGTGGTGTATTCGTACCTGCCTTTTATGGTGCTGCCGCTGTACGCCAATTTAGTCAAACATGACCCCAATTTGCTGGAAGCAGCCGCTGATTTAGGCGCTCGTCCGCTGGCCAGTTTCTGGAAAATCACGGTGCCGCTGTCTAAAAACGGCATCATTGCGGGCTGTATGTTGGTGTTTATTCCGGCGGTGGGTGAGTTCGTTATCCCTGAACTGTTGGGCGGCCCAGAAACCCTGATGATTGGTAAAGTGCTCTGGCAAGAATTCTTCAATAACCGTGATTGGCCGGTGGCTGCCGCGTTGGCGGTCGTGATGTTGTTGGTCTTGATGGTGCCCATCATTTTCTTCAACCGGAACCAAGCACGCGCATTGGAGGGCAACGCATGAAGCGGTGGAATTTCACAAACCTGATGCTGATTGCCGGGCTGACGTTCATCTATGTGCCGATGCTGGTGCTGGTGATTTATTCCTTCAATGCCTCGCGCTTGGTGACGGTGTGGGGTGGTTGGTCGCTGCATTGGTACGCGGGGCTGCTGGACAATACTCAGCTCATGGGCGCGGTCGGGCGCTCGCTGGAAGTGGCGCTGTACACCGCCGTAGCAGCGACGGCGCTGGGCACACTGGCGGCGTTTGTTCTCACGCGCATTCCACGCTTCCGAGGCCGCACGCTATTCGGCGGCTTGGTGACGGCACCGCTGGTTATGCCGGAGGTCATCACGGGGCTTTCGCTGTTGCTGCTGTTTGTGGCGATGTCGCAGCTCATCGGTTGGCCTGCACAGCGCGGCGTCTTCACCATCTGGATTGCCCACACGACGTTCTGTTCAGCCTATGTGGCGGTGATTGTGTCCGCACGGTTGCGCGAACTCGACCGCTCCATCGAAGAAGCGGCCATGGATTTAGGCGCTCGCCCGTGGAAAGTGTTTTTGCTGATTACCGTGCCTATGATTGCGCCTTCACTGGCGGCAGGCGCGATGATGTCGTTCGCGCTTTCGTTGGATGATTTGGTGTTAGCCAGTTTCGTGTCTGGCCCCGGCGCAACCACGCTACCGATGGAAATTTTTTCAGCGGTACGCATGGGCGTAAAACCTGAAATTAATGCCGTCGCCAGTTTGATTTTATTCGCGGTGTCGTTGTTCACGTTTTTGCTCTGGTACTTCAGCCGCCGCGCCGAAGAGCGCCGACAAAAAGCCATGCGTGAAGCGTGGCTCGAAATAGGCTGATTTTCTAAGCGATTTATCATGGTCAGCCACCGTATGCGGTGGCTTTCTTTTAGGAGAAAACGATGTCTGTTCGTCCTTTTCAGAAGCATTTCCCGCAGTTGGGTGAGCGCACTTTCGTCGATGAAAGTGCGGTGGTGATTGGTGATGTCGTGTTAGGCGATGACACCTCGGTGTGGCCACTGGCGGCCATTCGTGGCGATGTCAATTTCATCCGTATTGGTGCGCGTACCAGTGTGCAAGAAGGCAGCGTGCTGCATGTAACGCACGCCGGTGATTACAACCCGGAAGGCCATCCGTTGGTGGTGGGCGATGATGTCACCGTTGGCCACAAAGTGACGTTGCACGGCTGCACCATCGGCAATCGTGTGCTGGTGGGCATGGGCGCTATCGTGCTCGACGGCGCGGTTATCGAAGACGAAGTGATGATTGGCGCGGGCAGTTTGGTGCCGCCGGGTAAGCGTTTGGTCAGCGGTTATCTGTACATGGGCAGCCCCGTGCGCCAAGTACGTGCGTTGACGGAGGCCGAGCGCGGTTTCTTCGCTTACAGCGCCGGAAATTACGTCAAATTAAAAGACCAGTATCTGGCGGATAAGTGACCTGAAGCGAGGCTTAACAGGCTGGGAAATTTTCTGCACACGATAGGCGAAATTCGACTAAAGTAGGGCGCTTTCCCAGCCAGTACGCAGGAGTTCACATGCAATCCGGCAGTAACCACCTGACCATGACGGTACTCATGACACCGGATAAAGCCAACTTTTCCGGCAACGTACATGGCGGCACCGTACTCAAGTATTTAGATGAAGTGGCGTATGCCTGCGCCAGCCGCTATGCCGGTCAGTATGTGGTCACGCTGTCGGTGGATCAGGTGATGTTTAAGCAGCCCATCCACGTTGGGGATTTGGTCACCTTTATGGCGTCGGTGAATTACACCGGCACAACGTCGATGGAAGTGGGCATTAAAGTGGTGACGGAAGACATCCGCACGCGCCAAACACGCCACACCAATAGCTGTTATTTCACCATGGTAGCGATGGACGCTGACCGCAAACCCGTGCCGGTACCGCCTTGGATTCCCGAAACCGCTGAAGAAAAACGCCGTTTTGCACAGGCACAGCAGCGCCGCCAAATTCGCCGTGAATTAGAAAGCCGTTATCAGGCTATTCAGGATACCCTCTGATGAGTCTGAGCCAGCTAGGTATCTTATTGATTTTATTAGGTATTGCAGGCTGGCTATGGCATAGCCACGGACGACGCGAGCGCGCGTTAGCATTGGTTCGCGCGGCGTGTGTGCGGGAAGATGTGCTGCTGTTAGACGATAACGTCGCGTTTCGACGCTTGTTTTTGCAACACACCGCGCCCAATCAGCGGCATTGGGTGCGGGAATTTACGTTTGAATTTACCGTCACCGGCGAGCAACGCCATGCGGGACGGATTTTGTTGCACGGTGAGCGCGCGCTGTTGATTGAGTTAGCGCCGCATCCCTTACGCGCCACCTCTGAACATACCGACGACCCGGTTTTAGAGCGCGTGATTCAGCTTGATGCGTGGCGACAGCGGCAAAAACCGCCATCGCCATGAGCCTTTAATCCCTATCCACCGCAAACGGCGACCACGCTTGGCGCGTCGGCATCACTTCCATACGGTTGATATTGATGTGGTCGGGCAGGGTAGCGACGTAGAAAATTTGCTCGGCAATGTCTTCAGCGGTGAGCGGCGTTGTGCCCTGATAAAGCCGGTCTGAAGCGGCCTGATCGCCTTTGGTTCGCACCAACGTAAATTCAGTTTCCGCCATCCCCGGCGCAATGTCGGTGACGCGCACGCCGGTGGCAATCAAATCACAACGCAGGTTGTAGCTAAATTGCGCTACGAACGCCTTACTTGCGCCATAAACGTGGCTGCCCGGATACGGCCACGCCCCCGCAATCGACCCAATATTAATAATGCTGGCACCTTTGCCGGTGGCCACCAGCGTTGGCAACAGCGCGTGCGTGACATTCACTAACCCTTTGATATTTGTATCAATCATGGTGTGCCAATCCGCCAAATCGACGTTCTGCGCGGGCTGCGGTGCCAACGCCAGCCCCGCGTTATTCAGCAAACAACGCACCGCGCGAAACGCTTCAGGCAATTCCGCCACGACCTTTTGCACCGCCTGAGCATCGCGTACATCTAACGCCACGCTGTGTACGGGCACTGATGCGGCTAATTCCGCCTGCAACGCCTGCAAGCGTTCCGCCCGCCGCCCGGTCAACACCAACGACCAACCGGCTGCCGCAAATCGGCGCGCGGCGGCACGCCCAAACCCCGAGGTTGCGCCGGTAATGAAGATAATTGGCTGCATATTTCTATCCTATATTCCAGTAAGTTCTTTATTTTGAGGTAAATATTATTTTTGGTTTTATAGAGAGTGGATTATTTTAATCCCCGCCAACTCATATCCTATTGATTCGTTGGCCGGTGATGCCCATTCGACCACGAAACGCCCGCACAGGCCGACCTGTAACACCAGACTGCAAGGGCATCACACCATGAAAAAAAGCACATTCACACTCGCTATGTTAGCGGGTCATGTTGCGCTGTTTAGCGTAACGCCCGCATTCGCCGCAGGCTTCATTGAAGACAGTAACGCAACAGTAGCGGCGCGTAATTTTTATTACCAGCGGGATGATAAAAATACCGCTGATAATCGCAACGAAGCGAATGAGTGGGGTCAAGCCCTACTGTTTAATTATAAATCGGGTTATACCCAAAGCGCGCTGGGCCTTGGTGTTGATGTGACAGGCTTGGTGGGTGTGCGCTTAGACGGCGGTGGCGATGGTGATATTAACGACAGCCGTAAACCGGGACAGTTATTTCCATTAGATAGCGATGGCAGTGCTGTTTCTACATATTCAAAAGCAGGCATTACGGCAAAAGCTAAAGTTGCAGGCACAGAATTAAAAATAGGTGCTTTACAGCCTAAATTACCCGTAGCTACTTTTAATGATGGGCGCTTATTACCTCAGTTATTTGAGGGCGGCCAGATTGTTTCCAACGATATTAAACCATTTACGTTGACGGCTGGGCAATTAGTCAACACCAAAACACGCAGCTCAACGGATAATGTTGGATTGCGCGTAGGTGGTTCTACTGTTGACGCCGAATCAGATGGTTTTTATTTTTTAGGTGCCGATTATAAAATAAGCCCAACAATAACCGCGCAATATTATTTCGGTCTTTTAGATGATTACTACCGACAGCATTTTATCGGCTTGACGCATAACAGTGCTTTTGCTGTTGGTAACTTAAAAACAGATTTACGCTATTTTGACAGCCATTCCGTTGGAAAAAACTCAACAGTGGCCGGGCGTGCAGCCGGATATAAAAGCAGTGGCTACTGGGAAAGTACGGATACCCAAAAAGGTGAAATTGATAACCGGACGTGGAGTTTATTGTTTACTTATAGTTTACAAGGTCACTCTATAGATTTAGGTCATCAGCGGGTGGTGGGAAAGAGTGATTTTCCATTCTTAAACCAAGGCGATGGTTCTAGCACGCATCTAATTACTGATCGGCAAATTGGTAAATTCCAGAATGCTGGTGAACAAACGTGGTTAGCCGGTTACGGTTATGATTTTGCCCAAGCAGGTATTCCGGGGCTAAAAGCCAGTGTTGTTTATTTAACCGGCGAACATATTGCAAGTGCGAATCGACAAACACGCGAGTGGGAGCGGGATATACGTCTTGATTACAGCGTACAACAAGGGGCTTTAAAGGGAGTCAACCTGTCGTGGCGTAACGCCAGCCTGCGTGGCAACGACGTTACTAACCAAGACGAAAACCGTTTAATTATTAGCTACAGCGTGGCGTTAAAATAAATCTCACTCACTAAAACAGCCCCTGACAATCCTTTTTATATGTTGGGGGCTAGGCTATTTTTAATGCTTTCAATATAGGCAACTGATGGTGTGCAAAGGATTCTGCCATGTTGATAAGCTCGGACATATTTTCTTCTGCGGTCTGTAGGGTTTTACCCTCTGTAACTAACTTATGTCCTTGTGTTGAAAGCTGTTTCCATACAAATTCTGCCCACTTATCTGGATGTTGTATGCCTTGCGCTATGCACGTTAAAAACAGTTGTTGGAATCGTGAAACGTAAACGCCTTCGCCAATGACAGGGCTAACTAAAAAGCTAACGTCATCTCGGTAGACGGCTAATTCGCGCATTTTTTTATTCATTAAATTAGTTTTTGATATTGTGCGAGCGATATGTTCGTCTGTTTGTGCTAATGCCACACTACCGTTACCAACTAAAATCATTAAAATTTGTATCATTTGTTTGAACGACAAACCCTGTTTGGCGAGGGATTGGCTTAATACTTCTACAGATACAAGGGTGTGCTGTTCTAAAATATCAAGCGTTTGATTATAGATACTTTCGTTGAGTTGCGATTCTCCAAGTATTCCTGTGACCGTCATCGGTACCATTGCGCGTGGTTTTATTAAAATAACACGTTGCGCCATGAAGGTTGTCATTTGTTCGAGAGGCGTTAATGATTGTGCGCCTTTCACCCAATAATCACGTCGGAAAACGCGATTCACCATAAAATCACGGGTGTCTTCGCGGAAAATAGGGTCTGTCATTTCATTTAAAAAAGTTTGTTGTTCTGCTGTTAAATGAGCAGCATCAATATCATCTAAGTAACTTGCGGAGCAAACATAATTTAATTGTGCTTCGCGTAGTAAACGGGCCACTGAAGAAAAGTGCATGGGTTGCCAGTTTGTATTAAAGTATTCGTGCGCTAAATAAAAAGCATTTTGTGAGTTTAGCTTTTTTATCCACTCTTTAAGGCTGGGATTTAGTTGTATAAAAGCACTTTTCTTTTCAACGAGACTTTCCGCAAAGGCAACCGCATTTTTTATGTTTTTTACCAAGCCTTGCTGGCCCGAACCCATGCTTTCTACATGCTCTTTCATCAGATGGCGTATAGGCATGAAAGCAGCCCAGCCCGGAAGACAGTTATAGCTCAGGTATAAAATACCGCCTACTTTGAGTTTTCTTTTAATAAAATCAACAATGACGGTTCGATTTTCTTCAGAAATCCAGCTCCAAATACCATGCAAGCAAATATAATCGAATTCGGGTAAATCTGTACGTTGCGCGAAATCAATAAAAGCATCGTTGTACAGCTTGGCGTTATTCTGTGCGGCGTCCGCTATTGTTTGGGCGAAATTAACTTGGCTTGCGTTAAAATCGGTGCCGTACCATTGAACAATACTGGCCGCTGCATGAAAGTTTGTGGAAATACCTTGACCGAAACCCAGTTCGCACGCGACACCCACGTCTGGGAATGCAATTCCTTTATTAATAAAGGCGAGCTTTATTCGCTGCGGATTTAATTCCTGATAATAACCGCAGGTATAATTAATACTGGTAACGTAATCAAAAAACTCCGTTTTCATGCTGCTGCCTCAACGCCTATTTATTGATACAGCAGCATGGCAAAAAGTAACTTATTTGGCGATATAAATTTGGTCGAACACGCCACCATCGTTGAAATGAGCTTTTTGAATGTGTGGCCATTCGCCGAAGGTTTTTGCCACGTCTAGCATCTGCACGGCGGGGAAGCGGTCGGCAAATTCGGCCAAAATAGTGGGGTTGCGAGGGCGCAAATAGTTGTTAGCCGCGATGCGCTGCCCCTCATCCGACCACAGATACGTTAAGTAGGCTTCGGCTTCAGCGCGCGTGCCTTTTTTATCCACCACCTTATCGACGACCGCCACCGGAGGCTCGGCTTGCGCGGAAACACTCGGGTAAACGACTTCAAACTCGCCGCGTCCAAATTCGCGCGCAATCATTTCGGCTTCGTTTTCGAAGGTAATCAGCACATCGCCGATTTGGTTTTGTATGAATGTGGTGGTGGCTGCACGTCCGCCGGTATCCAGCACGGGCGCTTGCTTGAACAGTGCGCCGACAAACTCGCGCGCGCGTTGTTCATCGCCGCCATTTTTCAGCACATAACCCCACGCAGACAGGTAGGTATAACGGCCATTGCCCGACGTTTTGGGGTTTGGCACCACAACCTGTACGCCCGCTTTCAGCAAATCAGGCCAATCTTTTAAGGCTTTGGGGTTGCCTTTCCGCACGATGAACACGGTGCTGGACGTAAAAGGCGCGCTGTTGTCGGGCAAGCGTGCAGCCCAATCGGCGGGAACGAGCTGGCCATTGGTGGCTAACGCATTGATATCCGTGGCCATATTCATGGTGATGACATCGGCGGCCAGCCCATCAATGACGGCGCGCGCCTGCTTGCTGGAACCACCATGTGACATCTGGATTTGTACCGCTGGTTTTCCCTCGGCGGCCCAGTGCTTTTGGAAAGCCAGGTTGTACTCCTTGTAGAAGTCGCGCATCACGTCATACGAGACGTTCAACAAATCCGCTGCCTGCGTAACGCCAGACGTCAGCGCCACGCCGGTGGCCAGTAAAGAAGCGGTGAGCAGTTTTTTCACGAGGCGTTCCCTCAACACGAAATAGAAAACGTGCGGACTATAGAGAGCCTTCTTTATTCCATAAAGAAATATTTTGTTGTTTGCATATTCATTAAATGTCGCATATGCGCGTTGTTGCGGCTTTTTTATTCTAAAAAAGAATCAATAAAGCAAAATATATTCTTTTTTGATGTTACGAAAATCGGTGCATAGTGTGGCCACACCGTACCTACAGCCTCTTTTTAGGAGTTTTTATGAGCATTCGTCTTGGTGATATCGCCCCTGATTTTGAGCAAGCATCCAGCGCGGGGCGTAATTTCCATGAAATGCTGCGCGTTATCGACTCACTGCAACTGACGGACAACCACAAAGTAGCGACGCCCGCCAACGGGCAAGACGGGGAAGACGTGGTGATTGTGCCGTCCTTGAAAGATGAAGCCGAATCGTCCTCGTTGACCGTGGGTTATTCGTTTGCGCTACGCCCGCGTTTGGGTTGCAGCGCGTTGCCAAGGTCGTTGGTGAGCGCGGGGGCTTGTGGCAACAAACTGCGGGCGCGCATCAG
>JACCEE011084773.1_pt1 | contig 31308 bp, 22 predicted proteins | sample 7449931 | NCBI WGS metagenome assembly JACCEE01 (sample SAMN15323457, study PRJNA562643) | freshwater metagenome | isolation source: river surface water | place: USA:Blue River Watershed | collected 2017-08-19 | reverse complement strand
ACGCATGCTTTTTCCTGTCGTCAAATCGCGGATGAACAACTCGGTACGGGTACCCATCCACATTTGATTTTGGCTGTCTATCGAGAGCCAGTTGATTTGCTGACCGTTGGTAAACTCGGGATAACGAATAAAACTCTTGGTTGTATAATCAAACTTATTGATCTCAGTGTTGGTAGCTATCCAGATATTATTTTGCTTGTCGCAGGCTATCGCCCATATCCGGTTATCCGAAAGTGAGTTAGGATTTGTAGGATCGTTCAAATAGTGCGTGATTTTTCCGGTTTGCTGGTTCAGTACGTTCATCCCTCCCATAAAAGTTCCAATCCAGATGTTGCCTTGCTGGTCTTCGATCAATGCCTTTATACAATTTGAAGTCAATGAATTAAGCTTATCATCTTCGCGTTTCAGATAACGGAACCGGCCCGTATTTCGGTTGAAGATATTGACACCACCGCTTTCCGTGGCAATCCACAACTCGCCGTTGGGATGTGCCCAAAAGCCGTAAATTTCGCTGCTGTTCAGATAGCGGGTATCGGCCGGAATGGCTTTGTAACCTAAAATATTTTGCCGTTCTTCAATCAAAAAGTTGATTCCGCTGCGGGTACCAATCCAAACATCGCCTTTCACATCGTGTACTACACAAAGAATCGAATTGTTAACCAGGCTTTTGGGTTCACGTTCGTCGTGATTATAATACGAGGTAACCCCTCTGCCCTTTTCGTATATATACAGTCCGCCCCGGGTTCCAATCCAGTATTTGCCACTTTTGTCCTTTGCAATGGCCCTCACCGTGCGTGAGCGGTCGTTCGTTTCGTCAAGAGAGATGACAGCAGCCGTAAGGGTTGAAATATTGACATGATACAAACCATTCGAATAGGTTCCAATCCACATAGTGTTATCGTCATCGGGCACAATTTCCCAAATCTCTTCATTACTATTTGAAAAATTGGGAAGGCTTACCCGTTGAATCTGATTGGTATCAGGATTATATATCCATAATCCATGATCGGTTCCGATCCATATTCGGCCATTGCGGTCAGAACGGATCACCCTGAAATAGTCCGAAAAACTGGGATTATTCGATGGTAATATTTCCATCAACTGCTTATCCCCAACGATTTTGAAAAGCCTTGAATCGGTTCCTACCCAGATATTTCCTTGGGGATCTTCGGCTATTGATGCAACTGTAGTGCCGCGCAAGCGGTTGTCGGCCACTGTTTGAAACGGGTGCCCAAACTTTTCTTTGGCCGAATCGAACAGATTGAGCCCTCCTTGTTCGGTACCTACCCACAATCGTTCTTTGCTGTCTTCGAAAATAACCCGAACCAAATTTCCCCTCAACGATGTGGAATCATCGGGATTATGGGCAAATACCGTAAAGTTATATCCGTCGAACCGGTTTATCCCCTGTGAGGTTCCAAACCACATCCAACCCTTTTTATCTTGTAAGATACAATGAATCTGATTATTGGAAAGCCCGTCTTCCTGCGAGTAAAAATCGAAGCTCAGGTTATTTACATTGCCGATGGCTTTTGTCGAGCCGGGCAGCAGCAGACAAAAAAACAACAATATAACTGACAGGCCTTTGAATACCTTGTCGTTTGGCAACATCTCCATTCTTTTCATCCTATTCCCCGTTACAGCCGCTGCAATTATCGCTTACAGAAACTTACCGGTCAAAATAAACAAAAAAAAAGAGACGAACTACAATTTCAACTCGAACTTTGCCCGAACGCCAAATACCGGTGCACCTTGCTTCGACGAAGGTGTGACCCTCCAGATGGCTTCGACCCTGAATAGCCGGAAAATATTCTCGATGCCGGCCCCAACCTCGAGATAAGGCACTCCCGACTCCGAAATATTTACCGGAAAATCGACGATATCCCGATGTTTATTGCTAAGCGAACCCACCATACCTTTGGCCGAAAACACCTCGCGCAAGCCTGCCTTTTTAAGTCCCGGAACCCGGTTGAACAAAAAGCCGTTCAGGTGATATTCGACATAAGCGTTGATATACTTATCGTGGATAAACTCCATATAATTCATTAGGTTGAAGTCGTACGAAAAATAACCGACCGTTTCGTTCCCTCTTGGGATATCGAGCATTGTATAAGGCAATTTTCCAAAATAAACACCTCCTTCGACGGCATAGTGAAGATATGCCTGGCCGAAATAAATACCCTGTTTGATGGTTCCCAACAGTTTTCCGTAAAAATTTGACTGATCTCCGTAAAAAACTTTTCCCCCACCAACGGTTAAATGAATTATTGGATAGTCGCTCGACATATAGACCCGCATAAAGCGGTCATCAATCAATTTTTCTTTCCACGACAGGCGGGTATCGAGATAAAAATCGGCTGCAGCCACCGACCCCAGCGGATTTCCTCCCTGCAAAAATGGATAAAATGGTGGTGAGTAATGCCTGACATACGATGCCCCAATTTTATGGAGCAATCCGGGATACCATTCGTGTTCGTATTTCAGTTGAGCCTTTTGTTCCCGATAGAGTTCATCAAACTCGTCACGGGTAAAAAACTGAGAAACAAGGTTATTCTCAGTCGGGCTGAGCATATTTTCGTATAGGTTCAAAATTTTCTCATTTTCGCCCGAGCGGACTATTTTATCGTCGTACGAAAACATCAGCATCTGGCGGTAAATTGTCGGGAATTTATATCCCGCACCAAAAATCCCGTTGATTTTCCGGTTATCGAACCCATAGCCCAAACCTCCCCAAACCATAAACTTTGTACTAATCTCGGAACTGGTCCGTAATCCGGCAAAAATGTGGACTCCCTCCAACTTATTGAAATTAAACACGTTTGCATATGGACCAAATTCAAATTTTCCAAAGTCGTAATATCCCGTCATGCCCATTCTGGCCAAATTATTGGCAAACCGGATAAACTTAATTTGGTTTACGGTTTCGATGACCGATGTAACCATTCTCTCGTGTTCGTTCAACGGTTCGAGGCGGCCCGATTCCCAGTACGAAGCCGGCATATCGTCAGAACCGGGCAGCTTGATGGTTTCGTAACTCGAATTTTTGACCGTCAGTTGCACATCGCCCGGCTGGTTTACCGTTACACTATCGATAGTGGCGGCCTGACTAAAATAGAGCGAAAGGTGTTTTTTAGAAGGATTGTTCTGCGACGGAATATAATCGAAAACAGCATCAATCTGGTTGCGCCGGTAAAAGGGCACCGTGTCGTTCACCATCTGATAATTACTCTTTAACCGCATACTTTTCAAGAAATTAAGGCTACTGGCACCCGATAATGTACCATCGACCTCAATCAGCGAGAAGTTTCGGCTGTCGGCTGTCAAATAACCTTTAAACACCTTATCCCCTTCGCGTCGCGGGATAAAAGTGACCTTGTATTGTTTTCGTCCATCAACAACAGTGCTGTCAGAAAGGAAATATTTGTAATAAAACCAACCATTTTCGGCAAGCGGGCTAACAAAATTCTGATCGAAGAGATTGATGAAATTACTGTAAAAATTCACCTCCATATCGAGTGCACTGGTGTAACCCGAAATCTCCAAATCGTTCAGTACCCCAATCCCCGAGGTCTTATCGGCAATCACCGTCGATTTGGCTTTGGGCGGATAGCGCTGCACCTCGTTGTAAACCATCTGTTCCGAAAAATACAATGGCAGAAATTTGGTACTGTCGGCATTGCTTTGAAAAACAGACTGGTTATTTCTGAACGCTTTAGAATCAATAATCCCTTTCCCGACATGGTTCAGGTGATACTCCCATTTGGTGTATTTTCGGTACGAGAAACGCGAATACTTATCGGGATTGTTGACCACTTTTGCCGAAATAATACGCCCCATCAAAGCCCTGATTGGCCCTTCGTCGGGACTGACCTTAATCTCCGAAATATCAATCACCTCCTCTTTCAATGCAATATTCAACTCATTTACCGTTCCGGCTTCCACTTTCACGCTCTGTGGGAAAAACCCAACCGCCGATATAAGCAACCGGTCAAACTTCTCGCGCGTAGTCAACTGAAAATAACCTGTAGAATCGCTGATGGTGCCTATCATCGTATTTTTAAACACAATATTGGCGTAAGGAATAGGCTCGCCGCTATCAGCATCGGCAATCTTACCTTTCACGACAGTAGATTGGGCAATACACGTGAACGAGGTGATTGTCAGAAAACCCAAAAGAATAGTTATCAATGTAAAACTATTCCTGGCAGGATAATTTATTGCCTTGTTTATCATTTAACGAACTAAAACCGGTGACGAAAATGGCCAAATAGCGTTACATCCGACCAATTTCAATATCAATTTTACATTAAGTTATCGAAAGACTAACAGAATAGCCAAAAGGTTGCTTAATCAAACCGGATGGCCTTATCGGGCGATACCTTTGAAATATACCACGATGGCACAATCAGCATGGCAAGGGTAACCAGTAAAGTTCCAATATTTAGCGCCAAGAGGTGAAGCACTTTCAGGTTTACCGGCACGGTAGTGAGATAATATGATTCAGGATCGAGCCTGAAAATTCCAAAATAGTGTTGTATCAAACAGAAACCTACTCCGGCAATATTGCCCCAAAGCAAACCTCGCCCGATAAGCATGGCCGAAAGATAGAGAAATACTTTCCGGATGGAGTGGTTTGCACTTCCCACCGATTTTAAAATTCCTATCATCGTTGTACGTTCCAAAATCAGGATCAACAGCGCCGACACCATGTTAAACCCGGCTACCAACACTATCAACGTCAGGATAATCCACACATTCATGTCGAGCAGGTTAAGCCAGTCGAATATCTGTGGATATTTATCCGCAATGGTCACAGGCCTTAGCATCGCATCGCCGTCCTCCGAATAACTGATGGTTGCCTCCCTGATTTTATCAGCCATTGGCTCCATGTTAGCAAAGTCGGTTATCACAATTTCGAACCCGCTCACCTGATCGTCCCGCCAATCGTTCAGCCGCTTAATCTGGTTGACATCGGCCACCACAAACAGACGGTCCAACTCTTCGAGGCTCGACTGATAAATACCCGAAATGGTAAAACGGCGCATCCTTGGGGCAGTCGACAGTTCGTTCAGAAAATAACAATAAAGCGGCCCTCCTGTTTTCAACTTTAATTGCGAAGCTATCTGCCTCGAAACCAACACCTGATCGCTACGGCCGGTATCGCTGTATGCCGGAAGGCTACCTTCGACCAGATTCTGACGAAAAAAAGTCCAGTCATAATCAGACCCTACCCCTTTCAATACCATGCCCAACATTTCGTCGTCAGTTTTGATGATACCGGGCTTGGTCGCAAAAACCTGAACATGTTCAATTCCCGACATCGCTTTCAACTGCGGAAGCCAGGTTTGATTTTCCTGAACCGGCATGGTTTCGTACGAGCTGTTCGAATCGAAATTCACCAACTGGATATGGGCCCCGAAACCTATTACTTTATTCCGCACCTCTTTCTTGAAGCCGGTGACAACTGCCACTGAAACAATCATCACCAGCAATCCAAAGGCAATGCCAAATACCGCAACCGAAATTATCGATTGCGAAAAGCGCTTCCGGTTGCTTTTGTCAGAAAAGATGCGACGGGCTATAAACAGTTCAAGGTTGATACGCGACACGACAATTACTTTTGGGTAAAAATAGCCTTTTTTTCAAATATGCCGAAAACACTGTCTTCCGTCAACCGACCACAGTATCGCATAAATACACTACCTTTGCCACAGAACAACTTTCAATATTTATGATTGTAAGAGCCAAAAAGAACCTCGGACAACATTTTCTAAACGACCAAAATATCGCTGCTGATATTGTCGGTGCGTTACAGGCCCGTGGCGTAACAAAAGTGCTTGAAATTGGCCCGGGAATGGGCGTGCTGACCGGCTTCTTGCTCGCCAATCCTGGTTACGAAACTTCGGTTATTGAAATTGACCACGAATCGGTCGACTATCTGAAGATCCATTTTCAGGCGTTGCAAGGCCGAATTATTGAAGGTGATTTTCTGAAACTCGACCCCACACAATATTTCGATCATCAGCCTTTTGCCGTAATAGGCAACTTCCCCTATAATATCTCGTCGCAGATTCTTTTTAAAGTGCTGGCACACCGCGATCTGGTTCCCGAGGTTGTCGGGATGTTTCAGAAAGAGGTAGCCGAGCGTATTGCTTCAGGACCCGGATCGAAAGAATACGGTATACTGAGTGTCCTTTTGCAGGCATGGTACGATATTGAATATCTTTTTACCGTTCACGAACATGTTTTCACCCCTCCACCCAAAGTTAAATCGGGTGTGATACGGCTGACCCGTAACTCAAAAAACGAATTGGGATGCAACGAGAAACTGTTTGTTGAAATCGTTAAACAGACCTTTAACCAACGGCGAAAAATGTTACGCAATACCTTGCGCATGATTACCCCACGGTTCGACGAACTGCCACCTGAACTACTCACCCGTCGCCCCGAACAGCTCTCGGTCGGTGAGTTTGTTGAATTGACAAAAATGATAGAGAGAATTCAATAACGAGTAATAATCCCTTTTTCAAATGGTATTCATTGCCGTAACCGGATCGAGCGAGGCCGCTTTTTTGGCCGGAATGGTACCGGCAACCAACCCTATAATGGCACTCACAGCTAAACCCGTAATAATATTTCCTAACGATAAGTGCAGTTCAAAATCGAACGCACTTTTGGCTATCAGCGTTCCAAAATAAATTAAAACAAGTCCAAGGGCTCCTCCAATCAGCGAAAGCACGCTGGCTTCGAAAAGAAACTCTAGCAACACAAATTTACTTTTGGCACCAAGTGCTTTTTGGATACCAATAATTTTAGTGCGTTCACGAACCGAGACAAACATAATATTGGCAATTCCAAAACCGCCAACTAAGATTGAAAAGCCTCCGATAATCCATCCTGCGATATTAAAAACGGCAAAAAGGCTATCGAGTTGTCCGGAAATCAAACTCACTTCGTTCAACGCAAAATCATTTTCATCAGCCGGTTTAATTCGACGAATCGCCCGCATTACCCCCTCAAGTTCCTCTTTCAAACGCATGGCATTCACATCCGGCTTCCCTTTGATGATAATGCTTTGCCCCAAATCCATTTTAGGGTCAATCATTCGCGAGGCAAACTTGACTGGGACTAAAATCCGGTTATCCATACTGGTTCCAAACATATCTTCTCCCATTTTTTGAAACGAACCAATAATGTAAAGGGTAAAACCTTGCACTTTTATCGTTTGACCGGTAGCCGGTATATTCGGGAAAAGTTGAGTGGCAAGTGTCGAACCAATCATGGCAAAAGCCGAAGCGCCGTTAAGCTCATCGTCGGTAAACGGACGTCCTGCTTCCACTTTCAGGTCCCAGGCTTCCATCAATCCCGACGTACTGCCCAGTACGGTAACATCGTCAGCTTTATTGCTTCCCGATTGAATGGTGCGGTTAAAGCCAAAATTATAAATTACATACTGACTAAGCTGGCTGCGCCGCTGTATCTCTTCCGATTCGGTCAGTTTAGGGACAGGTCGGTTCAGGTATTTCCACCAGGGATATTCGCTTTCGCCGGGTGGCGGTGTCCAGGGCCATTTCTGTATATAAACCACATTGCCCCCCAGTTTATCCATACTGTTCCTTACCGTTCGCTCCATCGAATCGAAAATGGTGAAAATGGATATAATGGAAAAGATGCCAATGGTGATTCCCAATAACGACAAAAAAGTACGAAGCTGATTTACCACCAACGATTTGTAGGCAAACTTAAAACTCTCGGCCACTAACTTCAGAAACAGCATAAATCTCTTTTTTTTCGAAGGTTGTTCCTCTGTTGGCTACGGCTGTCACAAAATGCTCAGCACCGATAGCCAATTCCGCTGAATTATGGTTGAAAGGTAAGCTTTTTTTCCTTACCTAAATCATTAAAAACTTTTGTTAAATTGTCAAAAAGGCGCTTTAATTCTTTCCGATTACTTAAACCTTTTTACTACTTTTGCACGAAAATATTAAGGAATTTATAATGAGTGAATTAAAAAATATAAAATCTGCCCTAATCTCGGTTTATCATAAAGATGGATTAGAGGAGATCATCCAAAAGTTAAATCAATCAGGCGTTCATTTTTATTCGACAGGTGGCACAAAAGATTTTATTGAAGGATTGGGAATCGCTGTCACAGCGGTGGAAGAGATTACCGGCTATCCGTCAATTCTGGGAGGAAGGGTAAAAACACTACACCCCAAAGTTTTTGGTGGAATATTGGCCCGGCGTGAAAATGAGGGCGACCTGAAACAATTGGCCCAATACGAAATTCCCGAGATAGACCTGATAATTGTTGACCTTTACCCATTCGAAGCCACTGTTGCCTCCGGTGCAGCCCATGACGACATTATCGAAAAAATCGACATTGGCGGGATATCGCTCATCAGAGGGGCGGCCAAAAACTACAAAGATGTCGTTATCGTATCGAATCAGGGACAATACGCCCGTCTGCTCGGTTTGTTGAACGAACAAAACAATGCCACTTCGCTCGAAGATCGCCTCTGGTTTGCCCGCGAAGCTTTTGCCACTTCATCGCACTACGATTCGGCTATCTTTAACTATTTTGCGGGTGATGAACCGGCATCGTTTCGCCAAAGCCTCAATGGCTCCAAAACGCTCCGCTACGGCGAGAATCCGCATCAAAAAGGGACATTCTACGGCCAATTCGAAGCAATGTTCGACCAATTGCAGGGAAAAGAGATATCATACAACAACTTGCTCGATATCGATGCAGCCGTCAATCTTATCGACGAATTCAGCGACACCACTTTCGCCATTCTGAAACACAACAATGCCTGTGGCTGTGCATCGCGCGAAAACATGCTCGATGCATACAAATCGGCGCTGGCCGGTGATCCGGTATCGGCTTTCGGCGGTATATTTGTAACAAATAAAGTGGTCGACAAAGAAACGGCCGAAGAGGCTTCGAAAATTTTCTTCGAAGTATTTATTGCTCCCGGCTACGATGCCGAGGCTCTTGAAATCTTCAAAGCGAAGAAAAATCTTATTATTTTGGTAAGAAAAGCTATCGAACTTCCGACAAACCAGTATCGTACAGTGCTGAACGGTGTAATTGCCCAGGAACGCGACCTGAAAATTGAAACTGCCGGAGATCTGAAACCGGTTACAATCATTTCACCGGACAACAACCAATTATCAGATTTATTATTTGCAAACCGTTTGGTAAAACAATCCAAATCAAATACTATTGTACTGGCCAAAGACAAACAACTTTTAGCCAGCGGTGTCGGTCAAACATCGAGAGTCGATGCATTGCGTCAGGCTATCGAAAAAGCCAAATCTTTTGGGTTCGACCTGAAAGGTGCAGTAATGGCTTCCGATGCATTCTTTCCATTCCCCGATTGCGTGGAGATTGCCCATAACGAGGGTATCGATACGGTTATCCAACCGGGTGGTTCAATCCGTGACAAAGATTCTGTCGACTATTGCAATAACAATAATATGTCGATGGTGGTCACCGGTTTCAGACATTTTAAACATTAATTTTTTTTGATAATAACGAAAAAACTACAATAGCTCATGGGTTTATTTTCATTTCTTACTCAGGAAATAGCTATCGACCTTGGAACAGCCAATACCATTATTATACACAATGGCAAAGTGGTGGTTGACGAACCATCGGTTGTTACCATCGATATGAAGACTGAAAAACTGGTTGCCATTGGGGAAAAAGCCCGACAGATGCAGGGCAAAACCCACGCCAACCTGAAAACCATCCGTCCGCTCCGCGACGGGGTAATTGCCGACTTTAATGCAGCAGAACAGATGATTCGCGGGATGATCAAAATGATCAATCCCAAAAGCAAATTCTTCTCTCCAGCGCTGAAAATGGTGGTCTGTATCCCTTCCGGTTCGACCGAAGTTGAAATCAGGGCCGTACGCGACTCATCGGAACATGCCGGCGGACGCGACGTTTACATGATTTATGAACCGATGGCTGCGGCTATCGGTATCGGCCTTGATGTAGAAGCCCCTGAAGGCAATATGGTGGTTGACATCGGTGGTGGGACCACCGAAATTGCCGTAATTTCACTCGGCGGTATCGTAACCAATAAATCGATCCGTATTGCCGGCGACGATTTGACCAACGATATCATGGAATATATGCGCCACCAACACAATATCAAAATTGGGGAACGCACGGCCGAAGAGATTAAAATCAATGTAGGTGCAGCCATCTCTGAACTGGATGAGCCACCGGCAGACTATATCGTGCAAGGCCCGAACCAGATGACGGCGCTACCCATCGAAGTACCGGTATCGTATCAGGAAATTGCCCACTGTCTCGACAAATCGATATCTAAAATCGAAACTGCTATTTTGAGTGCCCTCGAACAGACACCACCCGAACTATATGCCGATATTGTCAATCGCGGTATCTGGCTGGCTGGCGGCGGTGCATTGCTGCGCGGATTGGACAAACGGTTATACGACAAAATCAACATTCCGTTTAAAATAGCCGATGACCCGCTTAGGGCAGTGGCTCGCGGTACCGGTGTCGCGCTCAAAAATGTCGATAAATTCTCTTTCCTGCTGCGCTGATAGCATTACTTTACAGTCGGCTGTTTTTGGTAAAATATGAGGAACTTAATCAGGATTTTGCTGAGGTATCATTATGTTTTTATCTTCCTGTTCTTGGAGATAATCTCGTTGACCATGATTATTAGCTACAATAATTATCAGCGGGCCAAATTTCTGACATCAAGCAATTTTCTTACCGGATCAATCTATGAAAGGTTTTCAACCTTTACCCAGTTTTTCGACTTGAAGGCTGCCAATAACGAATTGATACAGGAGAACCTCAGGCTGCGCACCACGTTGCAGTCTTATATTCAGCAACGCAATATGGCTGTTGGCAATCTTGAGGTGCCGCTCGACTTAACCCCGATAGACACGCTAAAAGGCGACTCGGCCAGAAAGGTTATTTACGCCTTCACGACCGGACGAATCGTCAACAACTCGGTCAATCAGCGGCACAATTTTATCACCATCAACAAAGGGCGCCGACAGGGTGTCAGGCCCGATATGGGCGTTATCTCGGCAGGGAAAGTGGTTGGTTTGGTTACCAACGTATCGGACAATTACAGTACGGCCATTTCGGTACTCAACTCCAAATGGAAACTGAGCGCAAAAATTAAGAGCAACGACTATTTTGGATCACTTTCATGGAATGGAAGAGATTACCGCACGGTTCAGCTCAACGAAATCCCCTACCATGTTATGGTGAACAAAGGCGATACCGTGGTTACCACCGGTTTCTCGTCCAGTTTTCCTGAAGGGATAATGATTGGCACCATAGCCGACTACTCGATTGGCAGCGGAAGCAATTTCTACAAGATTGAAGTAACGTTAGCCGCAGATTTCAGGAGCCTTGTGGAGGTAGCACTGGTAGAGAATAAACACAGATCGGAAATCAAACAACTTGAATCACTGAATAATACCAATGATAATTAATATCCTGAAATACGCATTGATTTTCGTTGTATCGGTGATGCTACAGGTGCTGGTTTTCAACAATATCCTGATAGCAAAAATGATTTCGCCATTCTTTTATATTCTCTTTATCCTGCTGTTGCCATTCGAAACGCCCCGTTCAGCCATGCTGGTCCTTGCGTTTGTTTTAGGCCTTTCTATCGATGCATTCAACAATACGCTTGGCGTACATGCCGCAGCCTCGGTGCTGGTTGCCTATCTCAGGCCGTCGCTCCTTTCGTTGATCTCATCGCGCGAAACCCTTGAATCGACAGTGGAACCGAGAGTGGCCAATATGAGCCTGCAATGGTTTACCGGATACACCGCCTTTATTGTGACCATCCATCATTTCACCCTTTTCCTGCTTGAAGCTTTCACCTTTTCAGGATTCTTTTTCACACTCCTGCGAGCCGGATTAAGTTCTGTTTTCACAATAATTTTGATAGTTTTGAGTCAGTTTCTGATGTTCAGAAAATAACCAACCAGTCAATCAATCTCAGGTGGATACTTTTACAAAGCGCAAATACTTACTGATAGGCATCTTTAGCGGAGTTGCCTTTATCATCATATTGCGCTTGTTCTTTATCCAGGTGTTAAGCCCTTCATACAAAATCTCGGCTGCAAGTAACGTATTGCGCCGCGTGGTCAATTATCCGGCCCGAGGGTTGATATACGACCGTAACGAAAAACTGCTCGTCTACAATCAGGCAGCCTACGACGTACAGGTTATTCCCCGTGAACTAAAAGCTTTCGACACGCTTGCCTTTTGCCGCATTGTGGGGGTCGAAAAAGAAGAATTGGTAACCGAACTGAAGAAAGCCAAAAGTTATTCGCGGTACAAGCCATCGGCCGTTATCAAACAACTCTCATCGCAACGCTATGCCATATTGCAGGAGCAATTGTTCAAATATCCGGGATTTTATATTCAGGCCCGAACGCTGCGACAATATCCCGACCTGATTGCAGCCCATATTTTAGGTTATGTGGGGGAAGTTGACCAGCGGCAAATCGACCAAAACCCTTACTACGAGAGTGGCGACTACATTGGCAAAATTGGTCTCGAACAGGCTTACGAGGAAGAACTTCGGGGTACCAAAGGGATCAATTATATGATGGTCGATGTCCATAACCGCGTAAAAGGATCGTTCGAAAACGGGAAGCTCGACACGGCAGCAATGATTGGGAAAAACCTTGTATCAACACTCGACGCCGATATCCAACGCTATGCCGAAATGTTGCTTGTGGGCAAAGTGGGCAGCGTGGTAGCCATCGAACCTTCGACCGGCGAAATATTGGTATTGGCCAGTTCCCCATCCTTCGACCCCGGAATGTTTATTGGCCGCGAAAGGACCAAAAACTACCGTAACCTGCTTAACGATCCGCTGAAACCAATGCTCAACCGGGCTATCTCCTCTTCCTACCCGCCCGGATCAACGTTTAAACTGGCCAATGCCATTATCGGCCTCGAAGAGGGGGTAATTGGCGACGATGTAAGATATTCATGCCACGGACCAGGTTCAACGCCCATCAAATGTACCCACAATCACGAAACGCCGCTTGGGCTTACCGCCGCTATCCGCGAATCGTGCAACTCCTATTTCTTTCAGGCTTTCAGGGCAACCATCAACAAATATCATAATGCCGAAGAGGGTTTCGAAGCCTGGCGCAACCACCTGCTCGATTTAGGCTTTGGCCAGAAAATAGGAGCCGACCTGCCGGCCGAATCGGCTGGTAATATCCCAAAAACCTCGTACTACGACCGTTTCTTTGGAAAGAACAGGTGGAATGTGATGACTATCCGCTCATTATCTATCGGACAGGGCGAGCTGCTGCTCACTCCGCTCCAAATGGCTAACATGGTGGCAACCATTGCCAACCGTGGGTATTATGTTTCACCACATATTGTGAAGAAGATTCAAAACTACGACCGCTCGGAAACAACGCTCCAGTTCGAAAAGCATGTCACACAGGTGCGGCCCGAACTGGCTGAGATTGTCGTTAACGGGATGGAAAAAGTGGTCGAATCGGGAACCGCACGTACCGCTGCCAGACTCGACAGTGTGATTGTATGCGGGAAAACAGGGACCATACAAAACCCGCACGGTGAAGCCCACTCGGCATTTGTAGCCTTTGCCCCTAAATACAATCCCAAAATTGCCATTGCTGTTTATGTCGAAAATGGCGTTTGGGGGGCCCGGTATGCGGCTCCGATTGCCAGTTTGATTATCGAAAAATATCTGTGCGACTCGATTGCGCCACGGCGAAAATACCTTGAGCAAAATATGCTCACTTCAAATATTATTGGTGACCAATTACTTAGCGGAGGCGATTGAAAAACAGGGACAACATATGGCTTAATCTCGACTGGATAACGGTATTTATCTATCTGGCACTGGTATTGCTGGGGTGGATTAACATTTACGCAGCGGTCTACGACGAAGAACATCAGAACATTCTCGATATCAGTCAGCGATACGGAAAGCAATTGATCTGGATTGTGGCGGGTATTTTTATTGCTATCATGGTATTACTTATCGACAGTAAATTTTATGCTGCATTTGCCTATCATTTCTACGGCCTAATTTTGCTCCTGCTTGTTGGTGTACTCTTTTTCGGGAAAGAGGTAAATGGTGCCCGTTCGTGGTTCGAAATTGGGGGCGTTGGCCTCCAGCCTGCCGAGTTGGGGAAATTTGCCACCAATCTGGCCATTGCCAAATATATCAGCCAGTTCAATTTTAAGATGGAACAGGTCAAATCGTATCTTGTTTTAGGCGCTCTGATTGCCGTTCCGGCCCTGGTTATCATTATGCAAAACGATACCGGCTCGGCGTTGGTTTATGCGGTCTTTATTTTGGTTTTCTATCGCGAAGGGTTAAATGGTATGGTGCTCTTCTGGGGGTTTGCTGCCGCCGTCCTTTTTGTACTCGCTCTGGTGCTTAATCCATTCATGTTATTGCTATTTCTGGTGGTGATATCGATAATTGCCTTTGGTGTAGTGCGTCAAAGCATCAAGGAAGTTATCCGGGGGCTTATTATCGTCGGAATACTTTTCGGATTGGCTATCGGGGCCAACCTCATTTTTCACCTTGGAGGCTCCAATTTCCACATGCTGTTGGTTGCGACCATCATATCTATCGTGACAATGATTATTTACGGTTTGAAAAACCATATCCGACAGGTTATTTTCGTATTGCTCTTCTTCTTTTTCTCGGTTGGAATTACCATGTCGGTCAATTATTTCTACCAAAATACGCTGGCAGAACATCAACGTGCCCGAATTGACGAACTGCTTGGCATCAGTTCCGATCCGCTTGGGGCAGGTTATAATGTGAACCAGTCAAAGATTGCCATCGGCTCGGGCGGGCTGTTGGGCAAAGGTTTCCTGAAAGGAACACAAACCAAATATAATTTTGTGCCCGAACAAAGTACCGACTTTATCTTCTGTACCGTAGGCGAAGAGTGGGGTTTTGTTGGCTCAACCGTTATCATTGGGCTCTTCGTTTTTCTCTTCATCCGAATCATTAACCTTGCCGAAAGGCAGCGTTCACGCTTTAGTCGGGTATATGGTTATGGTGTAGCAGGCATTCTCTTCTTTCACTTCGCGGTCAATATATCGATGACCATCGGACTGGCTCCCGTAATTGGTATCCCGTTGCCTTTCTTTAGCTATGGTGGTTCCTCGCTGTGGGCTTTCACCATTTTGCTTTTCATTTTCCTGAGGCTCGATGCCAGCCGAGGCGAAAACCTGCGATAATCCAACGGCTATCCAGGCAATTCGCTTGCTCTATCCGGATACGCCGTTAATGCGCCCAATGATTCAGCCCCGGACGGGCGATGGGATAACCACCTTCATTTTCGACATAGGTGATTAATTCAGGAAAGAAGGCAGAGAAAATAGCGGCAAATAGCTGGTATTCTTTCCGAAGCAAGGCCAGGGCATATTCACTCTCTTCGGGCAACGATGTGCGGTTGCCCATTATCCTCAGCGACTGTTCAATCCCACTTAAATCGGCATACGAAGTGAGCCGCTTGTGCTGAATCATAAACGGGATGAAGAGCTTGACGTGCGTGGGCAGAACCATAAAATTTTGCAGCAACAACGCATAAAAGTTCTTCGAATACTGTTTCAGCGGAACAGCGCTGTAGTGGCTCCATGCCGAAGCCAGAAAGTGGTCAAAAAAAATGTCGGTCACTACGCCGGCGTATTTCCCGTATCCAGGCCGGAGCAACCGGTTACACTCCTTCACCAACGGATGGTGGTCGGTAAAATGGTCAATCAGGCGATGCAACAGAATGCCTTGCTGAATATCTTCGCGGTAACCGAGAAACTGCTTTCCCTTCACATAGTCGCCGATAAAATTGCCAATTTTGATTCCATCCGAATCGCCCGAAAGATAGATATGCGCCAAATAATTCATGGTTTCAAAAATAGATGAATTGAAAACAGCCTCAAATTGTTTACGCAAGTAATGGTGATAAGTCAGCAAAAATGAAAAAATAAATTTGTAAATTTTCGCTGATAACCAACTAAATTCTGCAAGTCATGGAACCGAGAAAAGTAATCATCATTGGTGCCGCAGGGCGCGATTTTCACAATTTCAATATGCTTTTCCGCCATAACCGGGCATACAAAGTTGTGGCATTTACCGCCTACCAGATTCCCGATATCGATGGACGAAAATATCCGGCATCGCTGGCCGGCCCCGATTTGTACCCTGACGGGATTCCCATTGTTTCGCAAAATGGACTGGCCCAACTGATAAAAACAACCCTTGCCGGCGAATGTATCTTTTCGTACAGCGACATCTCCTACCAAAAACTGATGAATATTGGCGCCGAGGTAAACAGTGCCGGGGCTGCATTTACACTTCCTTCGCCAGCCGAAACCATGTTGAAAAGCACCAAACCCATTATATCGGTCTGTGCTGTCAGAACCGGGGCCGGTAAAAGCCAGACCTCACGAAAAGTGATTGAACTGTTGCTAAAGCAGGGGTTAAAAGTAATCGCCGTACGCCACCCGATGCCTTACGGCGATCTGGCACTGCAAAAAGTACAGCGGTTTGCCACCATCGATGATTTGTCCAGACACCAATGCACCATCGAAGAGATGGAGGAATATGAACCCCATATCGTAAGGGGAAATGTGATTTATGCCGGAGTCGATTATCAAGCCATCCTGCGGGCTGCTGAAAACGACCCTGATGGTTGCGATGTCATTGTCTGGGATGGCGGCAACAACGACTTTCCCTTCTTTAGACCCGACCTTGCCATAGCCGTTGCCGACCCCATGCGACCCAATGCCGAAATCAGTTACTATCCGGGCGAAGTCAATATCCGAATGGCCGATGTGGTTATCATCAATAAAATCGACAGTGCCCTTCCCTCCGATATCGAAACCGTCAGAAAGAACATCAGCAGGCTAAATCCCGAAGCCATTTTAATTGAGGCCGCCTCGCCGGTTGCGGTTACCCAACCCACCTTAATCCGCGGGAAAAGGGTATTGGTTGTCGAAGACGGGCCAACCCTCACCCACGGTGAAATGAAAATCGGGGCAGGGACCATAGCCGCACAAAAATTCGGAGCAAAAGAAATTGTCGACCCCAGGCCATGGCTCACCGGCAAACTGGCTGAAACATTCAAAATCTATCCCGAAATAGGGACCATTCTCCCGGCTATGGGTTACGGGAAACAGCAGATCAACGATCTGGAAGCCACCATCAACCAGAGCGACTGCGATACGGTAATTATAGGAACCCCTATCGATTTGGGGCGAATTATCAATATCAATAAACCATCAACACGGGTATCGTATGATTTGGAAGAGATAGGGGCACCCAAACTCGATTCGGTTATTGCTGATTTTTGCCGGAAAATGAAGCTGTAAGCTTCGCAACTAAAGCCTGATAAACACATCGCAAAATGATGCGCTACTCCGTTACTTTCCGGTGTGTTTTCCTTTTTGCCCCTCACCCCATAACTGCTGACCAAAAGCCATGATCATTACCCCGGCCGTGGCAATTATCCCGCCAACAATCTGATAACCAAAAGGCAATGTACCAAAACAGATATAGGCAAAAGGAATAATAATCAATCCTTTTAGCGACTGAATGATGGTTCCCCGCGAAGCCTCTATATATTGATAGGCCTTATATGCCAGCAAAATAGCCAGTACCGGGTCGAGAATTGCCGCTGCTGAGATATTCATCAAGGCTCTCCCCGATAATGTCAAAGCCTCACCGGTAGAAAAGAACCAGACAGACGAAAAGAGTAACAGCCAAAAGGTACGATTGAGCGAAAGTGTCGCGGGCGGTATTCGATCCACTTTTGCCCTTACAATCACTGTGGCAGTAGCTGCCCCCAAACAATTGAGCACAACCAGCCCGGCGCCCGGAATAAAAAAGCTGCTGAGCGACAAATTGCCCGAATAACCGGTAACGACAGCACCAGCAAAAACCAGCAAAACCCCGCCGCTCTCAATCAAGGTGAAACGTTCTTTCAGGAAAAGAAAGCCAAGAATAGTGGTAAAAAGCGGAAAAAGGTTACCGAGAAATCCGGTCACAGAGGGCTCGGTGATAGCGTTTACCGAAGCATAAAAGGTCGATACTGTAAACGATTCGAGCAAGCCGAGCAGCGGAAAAACCCACCAGATGCCCCTTACCGAACGATAATCGGGACGATTCTTTCCCGAAATAAAAAACAACACCAGATTGACCCCAAAACCTACACTAAAAGCAACAAAGAGAAAAAGCGGAAGGCTCACCTCGTTCAATGCTGCTTTACTGAAAACGTAAACATTGCTAAAGGCGAGTGTCGACAATATGGTAAGCCAGTACCCTTTTAGAATGGAAGATTTCATAGCGGACTAAAATAGACAAAATATCGGACTGGAATCAAGCAAGGGGCAATTGGGCCAATTTTATTCCCGATTGACAGAAAAATCGTTTCAAAATAAATCAAAACAGGCTTATCGGCTTCTTTAAAACTAATAATCAACATATTAAAAACAAAACAGAGAGATAAACCGCATCGTTTGGGCAAGATTTCCCCTTGTCGGACAACATTTTTTTCAGCCGTCAATATTATTTTTTTCCATTTCACTAAAAAAAGATGAAAAAAAATGGTAACAAATTCATACACATTCCTATTAATAGATAGGAATATGAAATAAGAAGACTGAGGTTTTTCTTATGATTAAAAGTTCATTGAAAATTATAGGCTGATACATCTTCCTTTTTTTGGGGAAGCTGGGATAAAGGTTATTCAAATTTGTTTCAAATCGTTGAAGCAGCGTGTTTTTTTGATCGGGATTCCCTATATTTGTAATAACAGCTATGAATATGGGACATCATTACTCTGACAATGAAATTGTCGATAAGATAAAAAGCGGCGACAGCAATGCTTTTAAATATTTGGTTGACGAAATGTTACCTGCTATCACTTATTATACTATCCGTAATGGCGGTAACGAAGAGGATGCCAAAGATCTGTTTCAGGACGCGCTTTTTATTTTAATTGAAAAGATACGCACAACGAACTTCGTATTGGGCAGCTCTTTGTCGACCTACCTCTATGCCATTTGCAAGAATATATGGACCATGACAATGGAAAAACGCAGGGCCGCGCAAAACTATCAGAAACATATCCAGGACAACCTTACCGATAACGAAACACCGGAACAATTCGATAGTGAATTTTACGAAAAAATCTTTATGAAGAGCTTTCAGGGAATGGAGGAACAGTGTCAGACTATTTTAAGAATGTACTGGACAGAAATTCCACCCGAGAAAATAGCATCGGCAATGGAATTTAGCTATGGCTATCTGCGCAAGCGCAAAAGCGAGTGCATGAAAGAGCTGAAAAGAAGGATAATGGTACATCCCGACTTCAAGGAACTTGAAGTCAATCTGAATATCAGGTAACCTTTAAACAATACTGGAAATGACCAATTATACCAATGTCATCATCAAATATTTGTTGGGCGAACTTACCCCTGCCGAAAAAGAACATTTCGAAATGGAGTTGAAGTTCAACAAACAGTTGCAAGTCGAATACAATTTGCAGCTTAAAATGGATCGTTACATGCGTGCCCGTCTTAAATTTGAAGATGCCGAAAACGATCCCCTCCTCGAACTCGCCGAAGCACAGTCGAAAAACGACATCAACTATTTTCTCGATAAGCTGAACGAGAGAGGGAGCAACCGGAACAAAATGACAATTGAAGAGATGCTCAGTTCGAAACTCGAAGAAGCAGAGATTGAGCTTGCCATCAGTGGCGTGAACAACGAAATCGATAAATGGACCACCGACTGGAGCACCCAGCGCAGAAAACGGCAGCAAACCGTCGACGCCTATCAGGTGGTAAGCTATGTTCAGTCGTTCAAACCCGTGCAATACAATGCCCCATCGGCATGGCATTCACGCAGAAAAACAACATGGGTTATCGGATTAGGTTCTACATTGTTGCTGCTGCTGGCCCTGCTGCTTGGAACATTCAACCCCCACTACTCCGACAGCGAACTCTATGCCATGAGCTACGAGCCACTGAGCAATGTATCGTTTGTACAACGGAGTGCTGCAACTGCTGCTCCCAAAACGATAAAAGAGGGGATTGAAAGCTATCAGGCCGGCAATTATCAGGCCGCCGCCGAAGCATTTGGCAAAACACTCCACGAAAATAGCGAACACCCCGAGCTAATGCTTTTCGCAGCCCTTACCAAAATGGCCAACAGCGATTACAATGGCGCTATAGAGCAGTTTAACCTCCTGCTAAACACTTCCGAACAATACAATCTCGAAGCCAAATGGTACCTCGGGCTATGCTATCTCAAAACCGGCGACCATCTGAAAACCAAAATCCTGATGGAAGATTTAATTGCCCAGAAAGTTTATGTGAAGAAGGCTCACACCATCCTGCGGAACCTATAACGTAGAAAAGCCCATCCCAGAATTAGGCCTACCAGCAACGCACCGGCAACGAGCCACGTAACCGGGCGCTTGTAATAGGGAACAACCAAGGCCAAACGGTCGCCTATCAGTTGATAAGATGCCCAGTAATAGGGATGACAAAATGATGGGGTACTATTGTCGAGATAATAGAGTTTGGCTTTTTTTAAGGCCATATCTTTTCTTTCGCCCTCCGACAGTTCACGGTAAAATTGCGACATAATCTTCAACGAAGCAGCGTCGTCGACCGGCCAAAGGGTCTGAACGGCCGATAATGCCCCTGCCTGAAGAAAACTCCTTGCCAAACTGATAACCCCCTCACCTTTAAACAATTCCCCGGCTCCTGTATCACAAGCGCTCAACACAACCAATGGAGACCGGATATCCATTCGGCTGATTTCGTAATGATAGAGTTTGGCTCCATCGGTCAGCCCCTCTTCTGTCGAAAAAACCAAATCAGAGAGTGACGAATCAATCGTATCGAGTTCGGTATGCATGGCCAAATGAAGAAGTTTTTGCTTGCGGCTCTCCAAGAAAAAATTCATTCTTGTGGCTTTGTTGCCGATGTAAGCCATCCCGTCGAACCAGTTACCAATCATCTGTACCTCTTTGTCTGCATTCGCCAGATGGGCAAACGATCGACCGTTTGGCTGGCGGGTTGTCGACCGCGACTCCTGTCCATAATCCGGTGCAAACCCGGCATACCGCGGTTTTCCTCCCCTGTACATACGGCCAACGGCCCACATGTCGGTCGAAAAGAGATAGGAAATATTATATTGATGGAGCAGATAAGGCAGTGCAGCATAATTGACACCATCCATCTCCCTGAAATCACGAATCAGCGATTCGAACGAAATATAGCCCAACTCGCCATCGGGCACAATCAGCAGGTTGTCACCTTTCAGATATTTTTCAACCGGCTGTACCAGCGAACGATAAAGGGTAAAAAGCGACAATCCAAACTGATTGAACCCCGCCAGTGCATCGTTGCCCGTATGCGGTGTTGCATGCTCTTTTTTGACCCGTTGCAAAGCCAGCGATTCAGCCTTCGAAAAGCGGGCCGCATAGTGAAAAAGCCCGGTATCGTTCAACACAAAAACAAACAGTTTCTGCTCACCCGTATCGTCAGGCTTCGAAAGGATATACTCCACAATATTATCTTCATGATGCAGTTTCTTCCTGATTTTTTCAAGATTGGCAATCTCCTGAAAGGCGATATTGGTTGAAAGTTGCGGTGTGGTTCTTTTGATATTGTTGAACAACTGATCCCTGTCGCGCTTCGACAGAAAAAGCTGCTCTTCCCAAAAATTGACCTTTGCCGTATCGCCGATGCCATTTCGTAAAAACGATTTCAACATAAACTCGCAGTTGGCAATATCGGCTTCAATCTTTTTCAGTTTTTGCTTCAGCGAATCGGCAATGCCCCAGACATTGTAGTTTTGGTTTTTCTGATATTCGTACCTCACATCGCTGGCTTTCGATTGACGGGCAAAGCGATAGGCCTCTTCGACATATTGTTCGTCGCCGGTCTCCCCGGCCAAAGCCAGCAACGATTCGATGGCGATAACGGGAATATAGTCAAGTTCCTGGGTTAAGGTCAGCCGGTTCTCGGCATCATGCGTATCATTACGCAATTCGGCGGCCATGCCCGAGGCCTGCGTGATGGTTTGATAAGCCAGCATAAGCCTCTTCCCTTTATCGGCAACGCTCCCGCTTTCGCCCCATTGCAACAACGTTTCGGCTTTTCGCCGCAGCGCGTACACCATCATAATACCGGAGATGGCATCCGACGGCGACGGGTTGATTGCTATATTGGGTTCGGAAAAATGGCGCGATGAGGCTATCAACGCACGCTGGTAATAGTCGAGAGCTGTCTTGAAATCGTCCTGACTGCGGCTTTCGTTTCCCATAAGGATATAGGTACTGCAAATATTATCGCCTCTTGGCCCTTCGTAACGCAAAAGCATCTCCCCCGCACGGTGATAAAATGCCACCCCCTCATCGTGATGCCCTTGCGCGATCAGAAACCGGCCATAATAGCGATATATTCTCCCCAGCAAAATCGATCCACCACTATTTTTGAGTTCGGAGGCAATGGCCATCGGGTAATACTGCGCGGCCAAAAGCGTGTCGTTAGATGCCTCGTAAGCAATCGCCTTCGAATAATAGAGATAAGCCACATTGGTCGAACCGCATTGGGCCAGCAGGCTTAACCCTTTGTCGTACGCATCCTGGGCTTCGCGATAACGGTTTAACTGATAAAAAGCGTGGCCAAGGTTACAAACTACATCTGCCCAATAGGTTAAAATTACATTGTCGCGCCCCATTGTGGCCAGCAGGCGGTCGCATTTTTTATAATAATCGATACTGCGTACCGGATTTTTCAGTGCAGCAGAGAGATAGCCCATCTCGCGGTACAAGCCGACAACAGAGAGGTTTTTTTGCTTAACCTTATCGCGGTGAAACTGTTCCGCCTCCTGATACCAGGTTAAGGCCTCGTCGAATCGGCTAAGCCGCAAAAAACAGTTTCCCAGGTAATAGGTGGCTAAAAAATAATTTTTCGGGGCAAGTACAGCCTGAAGCGGCCGGTAACGCGAAAAGCTATCGGCATAAGCCTCCAAATCGGCCATGGTGAGATTGGGTGCGGTACGGTAGCGGTTGGCCAGCCCAAGCAAGGCGCTGTTGGCAGAGTCGTCGGCCACAGCAACAGCCGAAAAACCTTCGAGAGAAGCAAACAGCAATAAAAACAGTCCAAAAATTTTCATGGTTCAACCCGCAATCAGGGCCGAAATATAAGCAATCTTTATCAACCTGAAGAAATGCATCGAATACTGCAAAAAAAATTCCCGCAGCGCTTTGCTGCGGGAACCATTTCATCATCTGTTTTCCGGCCCGTTACTCGTTCGGCGGAGGAGGGGGCGGAGGTGTAGGCCCAGGACCCGGAGGATCATCATCACCTGGAAATTCCCTGCAAAGTACCTGACCATGTACAAATTGCATGGTCCAACGGAACTCGACCCTAAAACCTTTTTGCAAATTTCTCATCATTTTTAGTTTTAATATTTAACAATAAAAATTAAAAACATAAAATCTGTTTATGTTTATCAATTTAAGAAAAATAAATGAAAATCAATCAATATAGCCAATGTTTTTTGGAGATATTGATCGAAAATAAATGTTACCCAGATAAACTGTCCACATATTTTCTGAATAGAGAAACAGGACGGAAGCATCCGGCAGTACAAAAACAGTTTGTGTTCGCCTTCAAAAGGGTAACACATCACTCTTCCGATATTGTTCGTCTATGATTTATGATGGTTATTTGTACTATTTAAGTATAGATAGAGTACAGATAGAGTACAGATAGAGTACAGATAGATTACACAAACCCTGCCATTTGTCCTTTTTAAAAAAAGTATTGTGCCCGCATGCTTATCTGGAAAACCGCAATCCGATGGAGAGATCTAAATGTGATAAATTTTCGTAGTTTTCTCTTTCCGGTTTGATGGTCGTTGTGGTTGAACCATTGTCTTAAAATACCCATTACATAATATCGACAAAAAAGAGGGTGTCGAAAAATCAGATTGCAGTCAGAATTGATAAACCAATCCCATTCCTATTTGATTTCCGTTGTAATAGGGATAAACCACTGATGAGGCAGTGGCATTTGTCTTCGACTTAAAGATCTTATTTTTCATGATAGGGTGTAGCCAGTAAGCTATTTTTGTACTAAGGATACCGATACCGGCTCCGGCAGCCACATCGGTCACCCAGTGGCGATCGTTATAAACCCGAAAGAAGCCTGTTCCGCAGGCTACGGCGTAGCCGGCAATCCCATACCAAACAGAGACATCCTTGTATTCCTGCCACAAAAACTCGGCCCCCATAAAAGCCGTGGCAGTATGGCCCGAAGGAAAAGAGTTGTTCGAACTGCCATCGGGACGGATTACGTTACTGACATTCTTCAGACAGGTTACGGTCGATGTCATAATCAGGAAAGAGGTACCGAGGATAATGGTTCGATCCTTGAAACTGCTTTTTCCTTTGATACCAATGGCATTCAGCACATAGACTGATGCAGCAGGAGCATATTGGGCAAAGTCATCGATGGTCACTCTTCGGTCGATGTTTTCATCGACTTCCTCATGAACACCATTGTTTACATCCTGCAGAGCATGGCTTTCGAGACCAACAACCCCATAGGTTATCATCACGGCAGGCATAATCAGTGCCGTATATTTGAAATGAAGCATGGAGGGATGCGGAATCGTATCGGCGGGTATCTCTTGTGCTACTGAAATAATATGCAACGTGACAAAAAGAAGCGTTAAGGCAATATGAATCTTGTTATTCATTCAGTTATATTGATTTTATCACAGCAACAACTGATTTCTTCGCCGTAACAGGTAAACTATCAGTGCCCAATGCAGGGCAAATATAAACCTTTACACTACAATATCAGAGTTTTGTCAGAAAACTCAGACATTTGTTCGTTAATAATAAAAAGGGGTTCACCTTGTAGTGAAACCCTTTCTGGTCATTTATCATTTCTGCAGAAACAGACAATGGTTATTAGCGATAACTCAGCCCGTCACCAAAGTGAAAGAGCGGATTTTCAGAATCAAAAGGCATATCCTCTTTCTGGTTTTTGACCGCTTCCATCGATGAAGGCATTTCGAACGGCAGTTTGGCCGTTGGATTAAAATCGCCAAAAACAATATCGAGCAGTGCATCGTCGTAACAGCCAAAGTCGCCCAGCAAGGCTACTGCATTCGAAGCGATTTCGGGCACTACTGCCGGCCGGTCGAGATAGAGGCAGACAACGGTTGGTTTGGCTGCCATAATCTTTTGAATTCGGGCCAGTTCTGCCTCGTCGAAGTTGAGCCGTCCCTGATGGAACATCCGCTCGACCATATCGCCGTTGCGCGGTTCCCAGGGGGTTTGCAGGTGCAGGACAGCCATATCGGCATCGGCCACACTATCGACAACCGTAGCATAGCGACCGGCTATTTCGCGATCGATATTTTCGACATAGATTTTAATATTTTTCTTTAGCGGCAACACATAGGTGCTATCGGCTTCCATTTTGTTTTTCAGCAGGACTATCGATTTGCGCTGGGCCAGTTTCCCTTTTTCGACAAATTCATGGTTGCCCACCACCGATTCAACGATATCGACATCGACATAGGGATTGTCAAAAAGCCCCATTTTGAATTTAGCCCTCAGCAACCTGCGCACTGACTCGTCGATACGTGCTTCGGTGATTTCGCCATCGCGCACCAGTTCGAGCAGTTCGTCGGTATTGCTGTTGCCGCCAAACTGGTCAACACCGGCATCGACCACCTTTTTGACACGCTGTTTTACGGTCAGGTTTTCGACACCCCAGCTTTTAGGTTCCATAAACTCGATACCCAGTATGCCGAAACCTTCGATAATGCCCCAGTCGGTACACACAATACCATCGTATTGGTACTCCTTGCGCAACAGGTCGGCGATAATTTCCTTGTTGAAACTCATGCCCACATCTTCGCCGGTTTGTCCCACAGCCACACCGTAATAAGGCATCACCATAGCGGCACCGGCCTCGAAAGCAGCTTTAAAAGGAATCAAGTGATGATCGAAATTGTTGCCCGGATATTGTTGATCTTTTCCGTAGCTGAAGTGGGCATCTTCGCCTCTCCCCTGCGGACCGCCGCCCGGCCAGTGTTTCACCATGCAGGCTACACTGGCGGCACCAAAAATATCGCCCTGAAAACCATAAATATAAGCAGCAGTCATTCGGGCAGAAAGGGCGGCATCTTCGCCAAAAGTGCCGTTGATACGTGCCCAACGGGGTTCGGTCGCCAGGTCGGCCATCGGATGTAAGGCGGTACGTATACCTACTGCACGATATTCCTGGTTGGCGATACGGCCAAATTCGGCTACCAGGGCCGAATCGCCGGTAGCAGCCAATCCAATGGGTTCGGGCCATTTGGAAAAGTCGCTGCCCAAAAGATCGGTTCCTATGAAATTTGAGATCCCGTGACGGGGGTCAGAGCTGATGGTCAACGGGATACCGAGCCGGGTTTGTTCGGCCAGCTTCTGGATGGCGTTATACCATTGCGCCAGCAGTTTCGATTTCGGTATCGCGAAAAGGTTAAAATGGTTGAGTTTCCTGGTCGCAATAATATCGTAAGCCGAATAGATATTCAATGCCATAATATCGAGTTTGCCCAGTACCTCGCCCTTTTTGCCTACGCCAATTGGCGGGTGCCACATCATCCCCACCTTCTCTTCAATTGTCATTTGCAAAAGGATGTCGTTTACACGGGCTTCGATATCCTGACGGCTATCTTCGTAAGTATCGAGTTTACCGTTCTTGTTCAGGTCGCGGTACTGAAAACCGTTGTCAGTCAGTACGGACACCTCGGCCAGCTGCTTTTTGGCCTTGGCATTGATAATGGCATAATAGCTATTGAAAACGATTATCCCAATGATGATGACACCCAGAATAGAGAGCAGAAAGATGCCTGCAATTTTAAACAGTTTTTTCATTGTTCAGATTTTTGCCGTTAAGTTAATAAATGGAGAACAAGGTTGAAAATATCAGTTTTAAAACATAAAAACATTGAAACGGAAGAAAAGTAAAGATTCGGGCAGCAAAAAATGGGATAAATATTAATTTTACCCGTGAACAACGATTGAGTACTAAAACCCAACACACTACATGAACAGCCGAATTGCACAAAAATGGCTTGCTGCCGCTTTGGCCGGCAGTAGTCTGGCAACCCTTTCGGGATGTCAGCAACATGATGAAAAGGCACAACGCCCCAATATCATCTTTATCATGACTGACGATCATGCCTTTCAGGCCATTAGCGCCTATGGTGACAGGTTAAAGGACATTGCCCCAACACCCAATATCGACCGGGTAGCCCAACAGGGGATGATTTTCAACCGTTGTCTGGTAACCAACTCCATTTGTGGTCCGTCAAGGGCCACTATCCTGACCGGAAAGTACAGCCATATCAACGGTTTTGTATCGAACGAGGCCAACGATTTTGACGGTTCACAGCAAACTTTTCCCAAACTGCTGCAGCAAACAGGGTATACCACAGCGGTAATTGGCAAATGGCACCTGGGTTCGCAACCTACCGGGTTCGACCACTGGGATATCCTTCCCGGACAAGGCAGTTATTACAATCCCGATTTTTTAAACCCATCGGGGCAGTATCGCGAAACGGGATATGTCACCGATATTATCACCCGGAAATCGTTGGAATATCTGGACAAAGCACAACAATCGGGCAAACCCTTTATGCTGATGATGCACCACAAAGCGCCCCATCGCGAATGGTTTCCCAACATCAAATACCTCAACCGGTTCAAAGGGGTTGACTTTCCGATACCCGAAACACTGTTTGACGATTATACCGGTCGCGGGAGTGCAGCCCATGCGCAGGATATGACCATCGATAAAACCATGCGGCTGGCCGAAGATTTAAAGATATGGAACGACACCTTATCGCCGGCATGGAAATATCTGATTGGCCGCATGGATGCCAATCAGCGCAAGGCATGGAACGCGGTTTATGATTCAATCATGACCGATTTCGAACAAAAAGACCCGCAAGGTGCCGATTTGGTGAAGTGGAAATACAACCGCTATATGAACGACTACCTGGCCTGTATCCAGTCGGTCGACGAAAGTGTTGGACAAGTGCTCGATTACCTGAAAGCCAACGGGCTCGACAAAAACACAATTGTAGTCTACACTTCCGATCAGGGATTCTATCTGGGCGAGCACGGCTGGTTCGACAAGCGGTTTATGTACGACGAATCGTACCGTACGCCATTGATGATATCATGGCCGGGGGTTACAGTACCCGGCGCTGTGAACAGCGATCTGGTATCGAATCTCGACTTTGCTGAAACCTTTCTGGATGCCGCCGGAGTGGCAGTTCCCGATGACATGCAGGGCAAAAGCCTGAAACCGGTATTGGCTGGTAAAACACCCGCCGACTGGAGAAAGGCGCACTACTACCACTATTACGAGTATCCGGGTGCCCACAGTGTAAAACGCCACTACGGCATCAGCAATTCGCGCTATAAACTGATGCACTTTTATTACGATACGGACGAATGGGAAATGTATGATTTGTATCGCGATCCGCATGAGATGAAAAACATTTACAACAATCAGGCCTATGCCGATGTGCAGCAACAGTTACACCGGCAACTCGACTCGATTCGGACGGTATACCACGACAGCGAAGCTTCGGCCAAATCATTTCTGCCCCAATAATACCTATTTGAAATGTCACATATACATCCGTCGCTGCTATTGTCAGGCACTACAGGTGCGCTTTTGTTGTCAGCCGTATGTCAGGCTGAAGAACCAAAACCGTTACGGCCCAATATTATATACATTATGGCCGACGACATGGGATATGCCAATCTGGGCTGTTATGGTGCCAAACGGATAAAGACTCCCCATATCGACAGGCTGGCAGCCGAAGGGATCAGGTTTACCCATCACTATTCAGGCACATCAGTTTCAGCCCCTTCGCGCTGTTCACTGATGACCGGGCTAACCACCGGCCACTGTCAGATTAGGGGAAACCTGCAATGGGAACCCTACGGACAACTGCCGCTGGCCGAAGGAACCGTAACCGTTGCCGCCAAACTGAAAGAAGCCGGTTACCGTACCGCCCTCATCGGCAAATGGGGACTTGGTGTTGAAGGCACCTCGGGCGATCCGCTAAAACAGGGTTTCGACTACTATTACGGCTATCTCTGTCAGGTATTGGCCCACAACCAAAGCCCGGAGTATTTGATGGAGAACGGGATAAAAATCCCGACCGGCAATGTGGTGCAATGGGATAATCCCAACAGTTGGGCCAAAGGGTTGGGAAGCTTTCCACTGATAAAAAAACACTTTTCTCAGGAACTCTTTACCGCGAAAGCACTGCAGTTTATTGAGCAGAACCGCCAGACTCCCTTCTTCCTCTATTTCCCGGTAGTGGTTCCGCACGACAATGGCGAAGCACCCAAAGGGAAACGCTATTCCGATATTCCCTCATTCGCCCCTTACGAAAATGAGCCCTGGAGCGATAGTGAAAAAGGTTTTGCCGCCATGATTACCTATCTCGACCAGGAAGTTGGCAAAATCATCAATCGGCTCGATGAGCTTGGGCTTAGCCGGAACACCCTGATCATTTTTACAAGCGACAACGGAGGCGACAGTCCCGATGGTTTTCACAACGAAAGCAACCTTCCTTTCAGAGGCCATAAACGTGACCTTTACGAAGGAGGAATAAGGGTTCCGTTAATTGCACGCTGGAGCGGGACCATCGCCCCGGGAGGTGTAAGCAGCCACCCATCAGCCTTCTGGGACTTTATGCCTACCGCTTGCGAACTGGCAGGAGCCGCAACTCCCGCTATTGGCGACGGAATTAGTTATCTGCCCGAGCTGCTGGGAAAGCAACAACCTCAACACGATAGTTTCTATTTCGAATTCCACGAAATGGGCGGAAAACAGGCCATTGTCCGGCATGGATGGAAATGTATCAGGCTGCATACCAAAGAGGGCGACAAGATGGTTACCGAACTCTATCACCTCGACAATGATCCTACAGAATCAATCAACCTTGCGGATAAATATCCCGACAAAGTTGCCCGTCTGGTAGCATTGATGGAAAAAAGCCGCAGTGAGAACAGCCATTTCAACCTATTTGGAGAATAGGAGAACCCAGACAACGGGAGTACTGTTCGAATTGGCCGCGAAGCGCTATGGTTTGACAAAATCGCTGAAGGCATGGTAATTTCCACCTGTGCGCCAACGTTCCTCCATATCGGCTTGTTTCTGCTTCCACCGGGTGGCCAGTTCCCGGAGGATGGCATCGGCATGTTCGAAAAACATCTGATAAGAGAGGCAGAAACGGGGTTGTCGCTGGTCTGACGGATCTTTCACCCTGTCTTTGATACACCCCCCGAAACATTTGCTGTACCAAGGGCAAAACCTGCACTTTCGCGGAAGCAATGTCTTGGCTTTGCCAAACTCCTGTTGCTTCTTCGAATGAAGCATATCGATAATCCTCCCCTGACGGATATTGCCTAACCGGTGGCGCGGTTCGACAAAAAAATCGCACGAATAGACATTTCCGTTGTGTTCGGCCACCACATAGGGAGCGCACTCTTTCATCAGGGTACATTCGGGCGATTCAAACCCTGCATAACTGTAAAAAACCGATTCGAAATGACGGATGGAGGTGGTGGGTTCGCCATCGCGAAAATCGTTCATCCACAAATCGAAAAGGGCAATCAGAAATGCGCCGTACTGTTCATCACTCAGCGAGAATGGGGCTGCTTTCGACGGGTCGTTTTTATCGGTCTCTACTATCGGGATAAACTGCATCCAATTCAGCCCAAGCGATTTGTAATAGTGATAGAGTTCTTCGGCATATTGCGACGAATAGTCGGTAATGCAGCACATGGCATTGACCTCCACCCCTTCGGCAATCAACATTTTAGCCACCTTCTCCACCTTTTCGTGCGTGGGATGTTCACCTTTATCGAGGCGGTAGCGGTTGTGAATATGTGCTGGGCCGTCGAGCGATAAGCCCACCAGCCAGTTGTATTGTTTGAAGAAACGTGCCCATTCGACATTGAGCAACATCCCGTTGGTTTGAAAAGCATTTCCGACAGATTGCCCATGACCATATTTCTGTTCCAATGCAATGACTTTACGATAGAAATCGAGCCCCATAAGTGCAGGTTCGCCCCCTTGCCACGCAATCGAAACCGCATCGCCCGACTGTTGCATCACCTGACGAACCAGCTCTTCCAACACGTCATCCGTCATGCGGTGGGTTT
>JACCEE012066679.1_pt1 | contig 31340 bp, 37 predicted proteins | sample 7449931 | NCBI WGS metagenome assembly JACCEE01 (sample SAMN15323457, study PRJNA562643) | freshwater metagenome | isolation source: river surface water | place: USA:Blue River Watershed | collected 2017-08-19 | reverse complement strand
TTTGTGTTATTAATGAATCCAGTAGTATGAGTTTGACGTGTGTCATTGTTAGTCATATTCATACGTACTGCATCTTCAACTTTAATCCATCTTGTGCCATCAAAACGGAAAAGCCTATTAGGCATAAAATCTGTACGAAGGAAGAAATCATCTTTACCAGGTGCTTCTGGAAACTGTATACCGTGACCAAAGTCGTATCCGTTTTGCGGAAAACCGTCGCCAACTAAAAAACCTGTGTATCCAGTTCTTACCGGACGTTTATTTGATTCAAGTGCTGTGATTGAAGTGATACTTGCGTCCAATTCTACGGCATCATCTGCTGTGTTTAAGACTGTTTTGCCTTTTTCATCAACTGCTAAAGTATAAAACTGTCTAGTTTCGTATCCGCTTTGCGGACTGTCTGCTTCTGCTTGAAGTATTACAGCATCGTTTATTTCAAGCTCTTTAGCTCGGGTGCTTAGTATTTCGCGCAGGGTTTTATCAGTTGGATCACCGTTAGCATCAACTGCTGGCTTGTCCAGTATATCTGCAAACTGTTGTGCATCTGTTATTTTCTTAAGTTTAATTCTGTATAAATGCGGATACCAAGTAGCACTAAACCCTTCACTTGCACGACCTACATCTTCAATGACATAATATCTAGGCAGACCAATTTCGTATTCGTTTAATGCAAAATTATCACGAAGATGCGGCAATTCAATTACATCGCCGCTTAGAGGCTTACGACCAACATACTTGATGAAATCATTAATATGCACAGTCATATAGATTGTGTCGTTATCGATAAACAGTCCAAATTGACTCAAATTAAAATCAATATTTTGTACGTTATAGTGACCTCGAATTCTGTAGATTTCTTCGTCGTATTTTCTATCACGATTTTCTAAAAATAACAAATCTTGAATATTTGTTTCTTTTACAACATCGTAGACAGGCTGATCAGCAGTGCCTTCAGCAGCAATTTTAGGGCCTAAATACTTGTGCAAATACACATCAGTACCGCCAACCTGAAACATCTCAGAAATTTGACGATCCATAAATTTGTAATCTTGCCCTCTTTCGGGTTTGTATAATGATAAACGTGGCATAATGATATTTATCGCAAGATAAATATACTAGGAGAACTTAATATGGCAGATATCTACCCAACAGATCCTGGTGAATCAGACAGCACAATAGAGCGTAATAAAGTATTTGATTACGTTAAAACTATGCTAGGCGATGGCATGGTAGAAGTAGAACTGGATCCTAAACATTACGAAATAGCTCTAGATCGTGCCATTACAAAGTTTCGTCAAAGAAGCAGTGCATCTGTAGAAGAAAGCTATATGTTCCTGGAACTTATGCAGGATCAAAACGAGTACCGCTTGCCTAATGAAGTAATAGAAGTACAGAGTATCTTTAGAAGAGCAGTTGGTAGTAGAAGTGGGTTAGGGGCAGGCGGTACCCTTTTTGAACCATTTAATTTAGCCTATACAAACAGCTACTTGTTGTCTGGAAGTATGATGGGCGGACTAGCAACATACGAGTTATTTGCTGGATATCAAAAACTTGTTGGTAAAATGTTTGGCGCTTATATTGAATTTAAATGGCGTCAAAGCAATCACTTGCTAACAATTCTACAACGCCCGTTTGCCCAAGGCGAACAAGTATTGCTACGTACACACAACTATCGTCCTGACTTTATACTACTACAAGATATCTATGCCAAACAATGGTTATATGATTACACCCTAGCAGTATGTAAACAAATACTTGGAGAAGCCCGCAGTAAGTTTGGTAATATTGCAGGCCCAGGCGGTAGTGGCATACAACTCAATGGTACTGCACTCAAACAAGAAGGCGATAAAGAAATAGAAAAGCTCGAAAAAGAAATTTATGAGCTTGTTCCTGGCGGAACACCTTACACCTTTGTAATTGGTTAAAAATCTTTTGACCTTGCAATAGTTCTGTTATATACTAGAACTATTACGGGGGATTTCTATGATTATTGGCGTATGCGGTTTTATTGGTTCGGGCAAAGATACTATTGCCGACTATCTTACAAATTATCACGGATTTAGACGAGAATCATTCGCTAATACTCTTAAAGACGCAGTTGCCCAAGTGTTTGGTTGGGATAGAACTATGTTAGAAGGCCGTACCAAACAAGCTCGTGAATGGCGCGAACAAGTAGATCCGTGGTGGGCAGAACGCCTAAACATGCCTAATCTTACTCCTCGATGGGTACTGCAATACTGGGGCACTGAAGTGTGTCGCAAAGGCTTCCATGACGATATCTGGATTGCTAGTTTAGAAAATAAACTACGCAATTCAACTGACGATATTGTTATTAGCGACTGTCGTTTTCCTAATGAAATTGAAAGCATTCGAAAAGCTGGAGGAATCATTGTATGGGTCCGACGAGGCGAATTACCCGAATGGTACGATGATGCAGTCAACGTTAATAGAGGCCCAAATGGAAATGTTAAATGGGCGTTGAGCAAAAGCAGTCTAGATAAATTTAAAATTCATGCTAGCGAAACCGCATGGGTTGGTACTAAATTTGATCATATATTTGATAACAACGGCAGTATCGATGAGCTGTTTAGCAAGGTTAAAGGTCTGGTACTAAATCACCTTGACGCCAACGAACACCCTCTTTATGCAGGACACGCTGACAGTTTGCACATACAGTCTTAAGATTTGTGTGTTTGCAGTTGTTTAAATCGCCGTCGACATGAAAGACTGCAAACACTTCTTTATGCTGTGATTTGAATCCACACTTATCACAGATATTTTTCATTTTATAACCTGCACGGAACCAACGTGCAATACCTGCATACTTGCCGCCTTTAAGGCAAGCCTCGCATAACTTACGATAGTAAGTTCTTCCATTTTTGATATAATTTACTGCTGCTGGTCTAAATCCACAGGCACATAAGGGTCTCATACAGATATTTAAGCCTTTTGTATCCCTTTTTGACAGTTGATAACAGGTATAAAAAGCCAAAATCCACTAAATACAAATAGGAATATAGCATTCATGGAGATCACAAAATGGCTCAACTAAGTTCACCAGGCGTAAGCGTAACAGTTATAGACGAAAGTTTTTATACAAGTGCCGCTCCTGGAACAACCCCTTTAATTATTGTTGCATCTGAACAAGATAAAACAAATGGTGCAGGTACTGGCACAGCTGCTGGTACGATAAAAGCAAACGCTGGCAAAGTTTATTTACTAACAAGTCAAAAAGATCTAGCAGATACTTTTGGTACACCAAGTTTTAAAACTGATGCAAATAACAACCCAATTCACGCAGGAGAACAAAACGAATATGGTCTCCAAGCAGCTTACAGTTATTTAGGTGTAAGCAATCGTGCGTATGTAGTTCGCGCAGACGTTGACATGGGACAACTAGATGCACAATCAGATGCACCTACAGGCCCACCAGAAGACGGACAATTATGGTTCGACACAGGTAGTACTAAATTTGGTATTTTTCAGTGGAATAGTGCTTCAGCAACTACTACAAGCGGACAAACATTCACTAACAAAATTCCTTTAGTAATTACAAGCGATGATCAATTAACAGGCAGTGCTCCTAAAGCCAGTGTTGGCGCAGTAGGCGATTATGCTATAGTTTCTAAAGATGCTGAATACGCATTGTGGTATAAAAAAGCAAAAACAGCAACAGCATCAGGTATTTGGGTAGAAGTTGGATCGTCAAACTGGGTAGCAAGTTGGCCAGCAGCGCAAGGCGGAATAGCTAATCCAGTGCTCGATGCAGGCGACACACTAACTATTACAGTTAACGGTCTTTCAAATAACTACACTGGGCACACTGGTCTAACATCTTTAGTAGAAGATATTAATACAATTAATCAAGGTGCCGGTGACGAAACTGATGCTCGCGGAATTACCGCAGCAATTATTAATAATCGTTTAGAACTATACACATCAGGACTTGATTTTTCTGTAAGTGGAACAAGCGTTCAAAAATTAGGACTAGTTCCAACAAATAGCGGCTACGGTACTTCAGGTACATTTAAAGCTCCAACATTAAAGATTAGCCCGCACTATACTGTACCAGATTTTAAACGTTCAAGTGCAAGTGTTCAAGGAGTTCCGACAGGTTCAGTTTGGGTCAAAACAACAGAACCAAACTTAGGTGCTCGCTGGAGAATTAAAGTTTATAACGATGCTACTGGCAGCTGGGCAGAAAAATCTGCACCGTTATTTAAATCGAATACTGAAGCCCTTTCAGGACTAGATGCAAGCGGTGGCGGCCTTAACTTAACACAAAATGCTCTTTATGTAAAATTCAATATTGAAGAGCAAACAACTAACGATAATCCAAATGTAGCTAATTTTAAAATTTATTCTCGTAGATCATCTGGAATTACTGAAATTAATTCTGTCAGCACATTTAGCAGTTTTACTACATCTGGTAGTAACGTTTTTAAAATCAGTGAAACAGTTAAAGGCAAAACAACTCTATCAGACGAACTAACTGTAGAATTTACTGGTTCAAGTGGAATTGATGCATTTGTATCAGCACTATCGGCTAAGTTGGGTGAAGCCACATTTGACGGTCTTCCAATAACAAGTAAAATTACAGTAGAAAAAACAACAACAGGAATCGTTAAGATTAGACATACCGAAGGCGGTGACATTCATTTCAATGACACTACTGGTACAGCTATTGCAGATCTATTTGATCCATATACTGTTGACGGTAATGGTGTAGGTCAAGGAACTGCTAATTTCTATACAGATATTGACCAAGCTCATGACTTTGTAGCAACACTATGGAGTCCATATGCCGATGTGATTACAGGATCGACAGCACCCACTACTGAAGCCCAAGACGGTCGTCTATGGTACAATTCAATGGTAGACGAAGTTGATATTCTTGTACATAACGGTACTACATGGGTAGGATATCAAAATTATCCGTGGACACCTGGTCAAGAACCATGGTCGGGCGGCCCAATAGTATCAGCGACAAAACCAAAAGTGAATCCAGACGGTAATTCTTTGTGGACAGGGGACTTATGGATTGATACTAGCGATTTAGAAAATTATCCTTCACTTTATAAGTATAACAAAGATTTGGGTAAATGGATTGCAGTCGATACCGGTGACCAAACAACACAAGACGGTATTATTTTTGCAGATGCACGTTGGGGAATTAATGGTGGAACCTCAACAGCTCCTACTAATAGTACTATTGAGGAATTATTAGAAAGCAATTTCTTAGATCCAGACGCACCAGATCCAGCACTATATCCAAAAGATATGTTACTATGGAACTTACGTCGTTCAGGATTTAATGTTAAGCGTTTTGTCCGTGATTATATTGATACACAAGCAGATAACGAAAGACAAGAAGGTGCTGCAATGACTAGCTATTATCCACATCGTTGGGTAACAGAATCTGGAAACCAAGTAAATGGTGCAGGAACATTTGGACGTAAAGCACAGCGTAAAGTTGTAATTCAAGCTCTACAAGATCTTGTAAACAGCAATCAAAGTATACGAGACGAAGAGAGTCGTGTGTTTAACCTAATTGCTTGCCCTGGATATCCAGAACTAATTAGTGAAATGATTAGCTTAAACTACGACAGAGGACTAACAGCGTTTGTTGTTGGTGATACTCCAGCACGTTTAACACCAGATGCTACAACACTAAACAATTGGGGTAAAAACGTTGCAGGAGCAGTTGAAGATAATGATGACGGTCTAGTTTCAAGTGACGAATATTTTGGAGTATTTTATCCATGGGGTTATACAAGCGATAATATTGGAAACAATATTGTTGTACCACCAAGCCACATGATTTTACGTACTATTGCACTAAATGACCAAGTAAGTTATCCATGGTTTGCACCAGCAGGTACACGTCGTGGCGGCATTACTAATGCAACAGCAGTGGGTTATGTAGATTCTGAAGGCGAGTTCCAATCTGTGTCATTGAACACTGGACAGCGTGATACTCTTGCAGACAGCAAAATTAATCCAATCACATTTATTACAGGAACAGGCCTAGTTAATTACGGACAGTATACTCGTGCAAGAAATGCTAGTGCATTAGATCGTATTAACGTAGCTCGCTTGGTAATTTACTTACGTCGTCAGTTTGCATTATTGGCTAAGCCATATGTGTTTGAACCTAACGACAAAATTACTAGAGATGAACTCAAAGGTGCTGCAGAAAGCCTATTGCTTGAATTAGTAGGTCAACGTGCTTTATATGACTACATTGTAGTTTGCGATACAAGCAATAATACACCAGCACGTATTGATAGAAATGAACTATACCTAGACGTTGCGATTGAACCAGTTAAAGCAGTTGAATTTATCTATATTCCACTACGCTTGAAGAACACTGGCGAAATCAAGGGCCTAGCATAATAACAACGGAGCATACAAAATGGCAATCGCAAGTTTATCAAAATTCACAGTACCTTTAGCAACTGATCAATCAGCTAGTGCTCAAGGTATGTTGATGCCAAAGTTAAAATATCGCTTTAGAGTGATGTTTGAAAACTTTGGAGTTTCAACACCAACTACAGAACTAACAAAACAAGTTCAAGACGCAGCTCGTCCACAAGTTAGCTTTGAAAACCAAAAGATTATGGTTTATAACTCAACAATTAACTACGCAGGACGTCCAACTTGGAGTGAAATGACAATCAAGTTACGTGATGATGTAACTGGTCAAGTTTCAAAACTAGTTGGTGAGCAGATGCAAAAGCAATTTGACTTCTTTGAACAGTCAAGTGCTGCATCAGGTGGCGACTATAAGTTTTTAATGCGTGTAGAAATGCTAGACGGTGGTAACGGCGCACAAACACCTAATATTCTTGAAACATGGGAATGTTATGGTTGCTATGTACGTCAGGCACAATACAACACATTAGGTTACGGAAATCAAGAAATGCTAACAATTGACTTGACTATCCAACCAGACAACTGTATTCAGACTTCAGGAGGAGCTGATGCTCCAACTTCAAGACGTCTTGGTACAGCAGCAACAGCAGCGGGTAATAGATAATAAAATTGGCCTAGTTTAACTGGGCCTTTTTTATGACTGTTCATTAACTACTCAGTTAATATTGATGCATAAATATTTGTATGGCCTTTACTCCTAATCAATATCTTTATAGCCCTAGCAATGTGACATTGAAAGATTATGCACATGCGGCTCGCGTGTTCACGGACGATCAGTTTAGACTTGCTCCTAAAAGCAAGTTTCTATTTCACGTTGCCTTCAGTATAAATCAATCAGCTTTAAAAAATATTGATCTTGTCCAGAGATATAGAAACGAAATAAATGTATTAGTAAAAAGTTGTGATCTTCCTAACTTTAAAGTAACTGTAGACACACTTAATCAATATAACAGAAAGAAAAATGTACAAACTACTCATAAGTACGAAGCAATAAACATTGTATTCCATGACGATAATATGAGTTTGATTAATCAACTTTGGCAAAATTACTATAGTTACTATTATGCCGATAGTACTAGTTCTTTAGATCCAGGAGCATACAAACGAAATGCTACACGAAGCAGCAGATTTATAACTAATCCTTATGGTTTAGACAACGGTAGCACCGCTCCATTTTTTAATTACATAACAATTTATCAAATGGCAAGGCATGAATATGTCAGCTACACATTATTAAATCCTATTATAAATTCATTTAATCATAACAAATTAGATTACAGTAATAGCAATACTCCGCATGATTTTCAAATGAATGTAGCATACGAAGCTGTTGCATATGGTAATGGAATAGTTACACAAGGTGACCCAGAAGGTTTCGGATTTGAACATTATGATCAAAATCCAAGTAGTTTACAACCAGGCGATGGAACTACACAAGCTGGACCAAGTTTTGTTGGATCATCTTCTGTCAATGCTCAGGAAATAGCAAATACTGTTTCTAGTCAGCTTAACACTTATCTTAATACAAAAGAAAATCAAAACACTGGTGGCGGCAAGATACTGTCAGCAGTTCAAGCAGCACAAACAGGCGGGTTACAAGGTTATGCGTTTCCACAAAAAACAACGTCGACAACCACTGTAACTGCTAAATTAAACGTTTCAGTTTCTGCAAGTATTACCGCAACAAATACAACAACTACAACAACAGGCTAATGTTATGGCAACAAATTTACCAACTCAACCAAATACAGATTCAAGCCAAGAGGTCAAACAGTTTTTTGACAAATACTATCTGAATCAAATCAGTTTCCCGTCAAATCAAATTGATGCTGTTATTGGTTTTTTTCTAAAAAATGGTTTTGATCAAGAAAGTGCAAAAAGTACAGGAATAGTTTTACTTAATCAAGCCAGAGAAGATAATGTGAATGTTTTTGAACTTATTGATAGTCTAAAAACATTAAACGATATACAGCTCAGTCAAGTAGTAGCACAAATATTAAATTCGTACAGAGAAAAAACTAGTGTCCTTGGTTATAGAATAGCTGGAATCGTTGACGAATACGAAAGTAGAAATATATTAGTTTAACATGGCGACAAAATTTGCTCGTGGAAAATTTAACATGACCCAACCAGAAAAGTATGTAGGAACTAAGATGCCTACATACAGAAGTAGTTGGGAGTTTCAGTTCATGCGATTTTGCGACACACATAAGAGCGTGCAAAAGTGGGCAAGTGAAGCAATAAGCATTCCTTACAAAGATCCGCTAACAGGTCGCCAAACTATTTACGTACCAGATTTTTTTATACAGTATCTAGACAAAAACAATACCATGCACGTTGAGCTTATCGAAGTAAAGCCAGCAAGTCAAACTATACTAGAGCGAGTAGGTAAAAACAAATATAATCAAGCACAATATGTAAAAAATCAAGCCAAATGGGCAGCAGCTAATATTTGGTGTAAACAGCAGGGCATAAAATTTCGAATACTTAACGAAAATGATATGTTCCATAATGGTAATGCATAAGTAAAGTATGACTAAAAAACTTGAAGAATTATTAAACCTCCCTGAGAGTAAAAAAATTATCAAGGACGAGGAAAAGAAATCAGCAAAAGCTGAGGTTGCAAAGCCTCAGCCTTTTTTAAGAGATATTGCAGAATTTGATAAAATTAGCGCAGCCTTACCGCAAGTTAAGGGTCTAGGAGATGTAAGCGATAACGAGTTTGATTCTCTAGCACAAAGAGCTACAGATGCCTACGATGATCTTATGGATTTAGGTATGAATGTCGAAGCTAGATACAGCGGCCGCATATTTGAAGTTGCACAAGCGGCACTGAAAAATGCTATAGATGCAAAAGCAGCTAAAATTGACAAAAAGCTCAAAATGATTGAGTTGCAGCTTAAAAAACAAAAACTGGATCAAGAAACTACTGATGATAACAGCGTTAATATCAGCGGAGATGGGGTTATTATCACAGATCGTAACAGCCTGCTAGAAAAACTTAAAAATATGAATAAATAATACATCAGGATTATGAACATGAAATCATTTAAAGAATACCTAACAGAAAGCAAGAAAGTCTACGAATTTAAGATTAAACTTGCAGGCGATTACAAAAAAGCGGGAGAGCTGATTAAATCAGCTCTTTCTCAATATAAGGTTGAAAGCTGTTCAGCAGGCAAGCGTTTGCCAATTGCAGAAACCCACACAGATTTCCCTCATGTTACCAATACAAACGTTACAATGTTTGATGTATGCACATCATACCCAGTAACAAGTCAACAAGTTAGAGCCTTAATTGCAGAAAAATGCCGTTGCCCAATTGACAGCGTACGAGTCCGTAACTTAGCAGAAGCACAAGAAGATGAGCTAAATCATGCACACGATGAAAAATCTGGCGAAGCATTATTGAATAAAGATTACGAAACAGAATCAGCAGGTCAAAAACTTGTTGGTGAAAAACAAAAAATGAATTTACTAAAAGAGTTAACAAAGGATAGAAAAACTCTTGAACAATACAAAGGTGTTAACGATGCACTTCTAGCATCTAACACACCGTCAGAATCTGCAGCTGCAGATACTGCAAAGATTAATACTAAGAGCCCCGTTGGCAGCACGAAAGTCAAAAAGCCAACAGCCAAAACTGTTGGAGCAAGATAATGAACTTTCAAGACTTATTAACAAAAATTAGATCCATTGAAGAAGACGTTGAACCGTTACAAACAATGCCAAATATGTCAGCCGATGAATGCGGCGGAACGGGTACAAAAACTGTAATGCCAAGCGGAGACGATGAACTCCTTAAAGGCGAATGTGGTGGCATGATGAGTAGTATGCCTAGTGCTCCTAAGCAAGCAGATAGCGTTACAATGAATGTAAGCATGAACGGTAGTGGTGCAGGCGGCATCAAAGACTTGTTAGATATACTACGTAATATTGAAAATACAGGCAGTCAAGATCATGACGACGTACTGGTTGGTATTGGCGCTGACGAGGATTTTGATAATGCTCCAAATCCAACACAAGTGCCTATGCCTGATAGCGGCGATGACTTGCATCGTGAAAAAGACGAATACAAAAAAGCTAATGGTGGCGGAAACCCAATGCGTATGCACGAAACACTAGTTGCAAAATTAGCTGCAAAATACGATAGCATTAAAGGAAACTAACATGTCAACACTAGCAGATCAAATTCGTGAATTACAAAAACGTTTAGAACAAATTAGCGAAGCACCTGTAGCGGCATTTAATCAAAATGTACAGCCAGCTGCTGCACCTGCCGCCGAGCCTGCCGCCGCACCAGCCGCTGAGCCTGCTGCTGAGCCTGCTGCTGCTCCTACCTCTGCACCTGCCGCTGATCCAAATCAAATTCCAACAATTGAAGCGGCAACATTTAGTCAAGCATACGCTCAGGCTGTAAAACAAGGCTTAAAGAAATTTAAATGGTGTGGTGTTTATGCAGTTAAGAATAAACCAAAACCACCGCAACCACAACCAGTTAAACAAGAACCTCGAGGCATCCAGCCAGCAGTATATGTTCGACCAATTCAGCCACAGGATTTTGGTGGAAATCAAAATCAAGCAGATACGTTGAATCTAGTTGCAGCCGGCAATATGGGTGCGTAATATGACAACTTCAGCACAACAATATAGATCACTAGTTAATAAACTAGAACAGTTAAACGAATTAAAAATTGGCGATATAAATCCTGCAACAGGTAAAAGAATAGTTAGTGGAGCAACAGATAGCGAAGGAAATTTAATTGCTTCAGGAACACCAGGTGTTTATTGGAATGCTAAAGAAGAACCAGTAGAGCCTAGTGTATCGGCTCCAGCGGTAGCTAGCGAGCCAGCACAAGCATCAGCAGTTAGTTCAGGAAATGCTGTAGGAACTGATCTTGGCCCGCTTGCTTCAGCAGAAGTTCAACCACAACCGGCTGCTGCGCAAGAAAAATGCGGACCAGAAGTTAAAGAAAAAATCAAAGCACAAAAAACTTTTAATGCAGCCTACGCCTTAGCTAAACAATCTGGTTGCGACGAGTTTGATTGGTGCCAATTAGTCACAGTTCCAACTCAAGCAGGTACTGCAACACCTACACAACAAAATCGTCAATGGAATTGGCAAAAAGGTGAGTTAACAAACGAGCCAGGAAGCGATTTACCTCCTGCTGCAGAAAGTATTGAACTAGAAGAGTCTTCATTTGTTCCAGGATCATTAGAACTAGACAGAATTCGTGAAATTGCAGGCACTGCTGTTATAGAACAGACTACCGGCGGCAATCAAGTTCCTGAAATTAAAGCTGCAACTAAACAGCAAGCCATTGAAATAGCTCGTAAAAAAGGAATCAAAACATTTAGATTTTGCGGAAAGTATAAAGTACAAAATGCTCCAGCTAAAAAACCACCGCAACCACAACCAGCCAGGCCAGCTCAAAAACCAACCGCTGGTACTCAACCTAGACGTCAGTTTGGCGGATTAAATCCTAATGTAGAATTAGGCCCACAAAGCGGTAGCGATTTACCAATTGCCCCTTAATAGTCGGCATTGTCAAAAGGGGCTCTTAGGAGCCCTTTTTTTGTGTAAATAAAGTTATGGCAAAATCACTAGATGGTGTCTTAACAAAAAAGGCACATACTAAAGAAAAGTTTACAGAAGCACAAGTACAGGACTTGTTAATGTGTGCCGACCCAGTCGAGGGTTATCTGCACTTTGCAAAAAACTTTTTCCACATACAACATCCTACCAAAGGTAAGATGAAATTTGAGCCGTATGATTATCAAATACGACTCATGCATAGTTATCACGATTTTCGTTTTAATATTAATATGATGCCACGTCAGAGTGGAAAGACAACATGTGCCGCTGGATATCTGTTATGGTATGCTATGTTTCATCCAGACCAAACTATTCTAGTAGCCGCGCACAAATATACAGGCGCACAAGAAATTATGCAACGTATTAGATATGGTTACGAACTATGCCCTGACCATATACGTTGCGGAGTTGTAAACTATAATAAGGGCTCAATGGAGTTTGATAATGGATCACGTATTGTATCAGCAACTACTACCGGCAACACTGGTCGTGGTATGTCAATTTCCTTACTGTATTGCGATGAGTTTGCATTCGTACAACCTAATATCGCAGAAGAATTTTGGACATCTATTTCACCAACATTAGCAACTGGTGGTAAGGCAATTATAACTTCAACACCTAACAGTGACGAAGATACATTTGCTACAATTTGGAAAGAAAGTCAAGACTTATTTGACGAGTTTGGTAATATAAAAGATGACCAAATGGGAAGAAATGGTTTCCATGGTTTCCGCGCAGAATGGCACGAGCACCCAGACCGTAATGACGAATGGAAAAAGAACGAGATGGGTCGCATAGGCGAAGAACGTTTCCGCCGAGAATATGGCTGTGAGTTTTTAGTCTTTGACGAGACATTAATTAACAGTATTAAACTGTCAGAATTACTAGGCAAAGATCCTATATATAAAACAGGGCAAGTACGATGGTTTAAAAAGCCCACGCCTGGAAATTTATATCTAGTAGCACTAGATCCTTGTCTTGGTACAGGCGGGGATTTTGCGGGTATACAAGTATTTGAATTGCCTAGCATGGTACAAGTAGCAGAATGGCAACATAACCTTACAATTATACAAGATCAAGTAAAAATATTTAGAGATGTATTAAAGTACATACAAACCGAAATAGGGCAAGAATACATGAACAGCATCTACTGGAGTGTTGAAAATAATACAGTAGGAGAAGCGGCTCTAGTAGTAATTACAGATCTAGGTGAAGAAACATTTCCAGGGCTGTTTGTTAGCGAACCCATCAGAAAAGGGCATGTTCGTAAATTCCGTAAAGGATTCAATACAACATTTGGAAACAAAATTGCCGCATGTTCGCGCTTGAAATATCTTATTGAAGAAGATAAGTTAAAAATCAACAGTAAAATATTAATCAGCGAGCTTAAAACGTTTATTGCCAGCGGAGTTAGTTTTAAAGCCAAAGAAGGGCAACACGACGACTTAATCGCGGCACTATTGCTGATAATTCGTATGAGTGTTATTTTAGCAGAATGGGATCCTAAAGTATTTGAACTCATGAGTGTTAATGACGAGCTAAATGACGATTGGGAACCGCCCTTGCCCATATTCGTTTCCTCAAACCTTTGATAAATATAACATGGACGCAAATTTAGATAAAATCGCTAAAGACCTGTATGGTAAAATACAGACACGTTTTCGTAACATCAAAATTGGTGACGAAAACGCAGAAGTTTTGAGCAAAAAGGAAGATATTCCGAAAGCTCGCTTCTTTGAATTTGAATATGAAGAAAATGGAGCTCCGCTAGGAACTATAGCAATTACCCTAGATCCGCAAGACGGTGTAGTAATCCAAGTTAGTGGTGATTTAACCAACGACGACAATGCTACACATCACGGCGCTTATAAATTTATACGCGGTTTTAGACAATTTGCAAAAGACAGATTATTAAATTTTGACGTACAAAACATTGGAAAAAGTAACTTGGACAAACGAGATTACGAATACCAGGCTAAACGTAAGGAAATGCCAACTATGCCCGCAATTATGGAAAATAAACTTTATGGTAGCAACCGAATAAGCTATCAAGACCTAGGCGAAGCCCGCTTAGTTATTAAACATAGTCAACCAATTAATGTAGATTTACCCGCAGGTCGCACAATGCATATTGAAAGTATCTACATTGAAAATGCAGAAGGAGAACGTTTTAAGTATCCTTATAAACATTTAAATGGTGCTCGTGCCCTTGCAGAACACATCAAGCACGGCGGCAATCCTTATGATAATATTGGGCAACACATTTGCAGTCTCAGTGAAGAATTATCACACTTACGTAAATTTAAAGGCTATGTTAGTCGTCAAGATCAATTAAGCGAAGCAATGGCAAATGTAACTGGTCGTGTTATAGAACGTATTGAAGAAATTAAAGAAACACTTAATAAATTACAACGTACTAGTTTTTATAGCACTTATGTTGAAAATTTCCAAGAACAAGAAGAACAAATGATTCCTGAAGAAGTTCAGAATGATTTAATTGATCGTTTAACTATTCGTACATTTAACGAAGAACTGAAATCTGTATTTCCATACATTTATAAATTTGTAGATGAAAGCGAGTTACCTGTTGTTGAGCTAGGTGCAGATGATTTAATAGGTGAAGAACAGTTAAATGAACGTGTAACTCCTGAATGGCTTGAATTAAAAGCAAAAGCAACAGAGCTATTACAAAGAGGTATGTCAGTAGAGCAAGTAGCTCAACAATTAGGAGTACAAGGCCCTAATAACGGTATGGCTGGCTCAATGGGCGGACAGTGGGGCGCAATCAATGCTGCTCAACGAGACCTTAAACAACAGCAACGACCTGCGTTTGAGTCACCTGAAGACCAGTTTGAGTCTTTCTTGAACGATATTGTTCGTGAAGATAAAAATGAAGTAATCAGTCCAAACAAAGATGCTCAAGCAGCTGCTATTAGTAAGCTGAACGACATCTTGGCACAAAACATGCAAGTTGGTCCTAATGGCGATAATGCTATCATGACGTTAAAAGGATTGATTGACGAACCTAATTTTATCGATGCTGTTAAATCTGCACCTGCCGAAACTGATTTAAATGATTTAGTTAAAGGCTGGGTTGAAACTGAACACGAAGAGTTATTATCTCAATTAAAATTTCCATCAGACGAAGAAACAGCAACACCTGCTCCTGCTCCGCAACCAGTAGCGGCTGAACCTGCTCCTGCACCAGTAGCCGCTGAGCCAGCACCAGCACCTGCTCCAGTAGCAACTGAACCTACTCCTGCACCAGCACCAGTAGCAGAAGATAAAGACGATGTTCCCTTTGATGGCCCATATAAAAAATCAGGCGACAACAAAGACGAATACGGCAATACCATTAAAACTAAGAATATGGCAAAACATCTAGCTAAGAAAGGTATGGCTAAGGTAATTGAAAAAGCAAAGAAAGCAGGCGCTACATTAGAAACACAACTAGATTTTGGTGATAGAGTAATGACTATCCAAGAAATATGTGACGAATGTGGAATGAAGCCTGCAGATGTCGGATTTGATTCACCTGCTACTCCTAGTGGATTAGAAGGAATGATAAAATTTGTAAGTGGATTTTATGACAAGAAAACAGGTAACTTCCCACTTGGAGCAATGCGTATTAAAATCAAATTGAAGAAAGCATTTGAGGATGGAGAATTCGAAGGTGCAACGGAAGAAGATTTGATTAAAGTGTTAAAATTTATTGATATGAAAGATCCTGGCGGTCACGAACAGCACAATGTAATTCGTTTAGCCGGTCATAGACCAGAGAAACAACATTCAAAACCAGGATTAGATATTAGTGCATTGGAAACACAACTCCAAAGTATTAGCGAAAGCCCAACAGTAAACTATGCCGAAGACCAAAGTTTGGCAAGCATTGTTCACTTGGCAGGTTTGGCAAAATAATATCATATTTAGAGCAAAAAATATCTTGCTCTGCTAAATAAAAGTGCGTATACTTAGGTATATGCACTTTTTGTTTTACAGGGTGTAAAACAATACAGGCAAAACAAAGGCATATTAAAGGAGAAATATTATGGCAACTTTGGCTGAAATTCGAGCAAAACTTAAGGCATCTGAACAAAAAGGTTCAGGCGAAAGAACAGGCGGAGATAATTCAATTTATCCGTTCTGGAATCTAAAAGAAGGCGGTGAATCCGTACTTCGTTTCTTACCCGACGGTAATCAAGACAACACTTTTTTCTGGGTTGAACGTGCAATGATTAAATTGCCATTCGCTGGAATTAAAGGTGAAACCGAAAGCAAATCCACTATTGTACAAGTACCATGTGTTGAAATGTATGGCGACACTTGTCCTATCCTTTCTGAAGTTCGTGGTTGGTTTAAAGACCCTGCACTAGAAGATATGGGTCGTAAGTATTGGAAAAAGCGTTCATACATTTTCCAAGGCTTTGTAGCAGAAGACGGTTTGAAGGAAGAACAAAAACCAGAAAATCCAATTCGTCGTTTCATTATTGGACCTCAAATTTTCCAACTAATTCGCAGCGCATTGGTTGATCCAGAACTAGAAGATTTGCCAACTGACTTTGTGCATGGACTAGATTTCCGTATGAAGAAAGGTAGCAAAGGCGGGTATGCTGACTACTCAACAAGTTCATGGGCACGTCGCGAACGTCCACTAAGTGACGAAGAACAAGCAGCAATCAAAGCACATGGCTTGTATAATTTGTCAGACTTCTTACCTAAGAAGCCAACTGAAATTGAACTCAAGGTCATGAAAGAAATGTTTGAAGCATCTGTTGATGGTGAAGCATATGACATGGAACGTTGGGGACAATATTTTAAACCAGCAGGCATGAGCCAATCAACTGGTGATCCTAATAAAGCATCTACTCCTAAAGCATCTGCTCCAGCAGGAGACGATTATGATGACGAACCTGCTCCAGTAGCAAAGGCAGTTCCTGCCACTGCAACTGAAACAAAAGCAGAAACAACTACAGCAAGTGGCGATTCACGTGCCCAAGACATCTTGGCAATGATTCGCAATCGTCAGAAGTAAAAATACGGCTTGGGCCTCTGCAACTTAGTTGTACGCCCAAGTTCTCATACCTATTAGGAGAATAAAATGGCAAGAAATGCAAAAATTAACGAGAACTTTTCTCTCAGTTTTAACAGCCGTGAAGATCAAAGCGGCGATACTGTAGCAGATATTGATATTAGGTTTGATAATCCTAAAGATGATTCTATTATAATCAATAGGCTTAACACATGGTTAAAAGCCATCGGTCGTGACGACATCGTTGTTTCGCCAAAGGCAGGAAAATAATATGGCAACTAAAGCATTTGATTTATCAAAATTTAGAAAAACCTTAACTAAGAGTATTGACGGTCTTGGTGTAGGATTTAACGATCCAACTGATTGGATCAGTACTGGCAACTATACATTAAATTATCTTATCAGCGGAGATTTTCATAAAGGTGTTCCGCTTGGCAAAGTAACAGTATTTGCCGGCGAAAGTGGTGCAGGTAAGAGCTTTATTTGCAGTGGTAATCTAGTACGTAATGCACAACAGCAAGGCATTTATGTTATCTTGATTGATACAGAAAATGCTCTTGACAAAGACTGGCTTGAAGCACTAGGTGTAGATACTAGTGAAGACAAGTTGTTAAAACTTAACATGGCTATGATCGATGATGTTGCTAAAACTATCAACGAGTTCATGAAAGAGTATAAAGAAATGACAGAAAGGCCAAAAGTTCTTTTTGTTATTGACAGTCTTGGAATGATGCTTACACCCACAGATGTTAACCAGTTTGAAGCAGGCGATTTGAAAGGTGACATGGGTCGTAAGCCTAAGGCATTGACAGCACTAGTTCGTAACTGTGTGAATATGTTTGGTAGTTATAATGTTGGTCTAGTTGCAACTAATCATACATACGCAAGTCAAGACATGTTTGATCCAGATGACAAGATTTCTGGCGGCCAGGGTTTTATCTATGCTTCTTCTATTGTTGTTGCTATGAAAAAACTCAAACTTAAAGAAGACGAAGACGGTAATAAGACTAGCGAAGTAAATGGTATTCGTGCAGCATGTAAAATCATGAAAACACGTTATGCCAAACCTTTTGAGTCAGTGCAGATTAAAATTCCTTATGAAACAGGAATGAATCCTTACAGCGGTATGGTTGATTTGTGCGAAAAACAAGGATTACTTAAACAAGAAGGTAACAGACTCAAGTGGGTTGATCCTGAAACTGGAGAAGAGTTCAAATTTTACCGAAAAGAATGGAAAGATGATAAATTAGATATGATAATGGAAAAATTCCACATCAAAACTATTAATAACGTTTCTGTTCCTGAGGAGAATGAAGAACATGTTGAATGAAACACAAATTGGTGACATCTGGTTGTTGTTTGCCGACTATATTGATAAAAAACAGTTAGAACTTGTTGCTGAAAGGTATGTAGACCTATTAGCTGATCATGGTGTAAGCGACAAAGTGTTGCAAAATGCAACCGGAGTTGATGAAACACTCGATTCAGCAATAGACTATTACTTAGACGAAGACAGTGACGAAGATGACGACTATAAAGAACTGGATTTCTAATGTGGTACGCTAAAATTGCAAAAGATATTTCTTATATCCCAGAAGCTGTTGAGTACTTTAACGGAGAATTAGACGAAGCTCGTAAAGAATGTCGAATTACCGGAAATGTTGAAAAAGCAGCGGCTTCTATGCCTGGAATTGTTGAACAACGTTTCAGTCAATTACAAGAAATTGAAGCAATTTTGGAATATTTAAACATTGAACTTCGAAGACTTAAAAGTAGTCATTTTCGTAAATACCTAGAAAACTATCAACGTGCTCTTAGCAGTCGTGATTGCGAAAAATTTGTGGAAGGTGAGGCAGATGTTGTAGATTTTGAAAAAATTATCAACGAGTTTGCCTTACTTAGAAACAAATGGTTAGGAATTACAAAGGCACTAGATCAAAAACAATGGCAACTAACAAACATTGTTAAATTACGAGTAGCTGGTATGGAAGATGCTTCGTTATAATCAATTTGTCCAAAATTACCACTATAGGCCTTAAATATTATGAGGCCTATTTTTTTCTATATGGTTGACTTGTGTTAACAACTTATGTATAGTGTAATTATGACTACAATAGATAACATCCTCTTACAAATTGTCAATGGTCCTGAAGATAAACTCAGTGCAATAAAATCCCGTGACTTAAAAGTTCTTAAAAGTTTGGCAAAAATTGTCTTATCACCAAATTTTATAACAGAAAATCAAGGCAGACTACTAATAAAAATATTAACTGAAAATTTAGATAAAATAACTGAAATTTCTGCCGAAGCTGATATAGCAATTAAATCACCATCTTGGTCTAAACAGTTCCGTCCAATTGACAGAACTAAAAAAATGTACCTATCAAATGACGAACCGGCAATAATCATAGAATTTGCATTTTCTTCACCACTAAGAAAACTTATCACTGGAATTTGGAAAGACATTGCTGGACTGGTTCAAGTCAATTCTGGTAAAATTTATCGTGCTGACCTAACTGAAAAAAATATTGTAAAACTTTACGAGACCTTCGAACCACATGGTTTTGAAATAAATGAAAAAATTCATGATTTTTATAAAACCATAAAATCTTGGTCAAAAAATGAGGTCATGAATCAGTTTTTACTGACAAATTTTTCTCATACAAATTTTCAAAAAGCCATTACACATGACCTTGGACTTGAAACACCTATTGATCAAAACATAATTAGAGACCGTAGTGTACGGTATCAGTATTTTGTTGAAAATTCTGAAGAAAATCCCAAAAATTTGACCGAAAAAATCGCATTTCGTAAATCTAGCAAAATTTGGATCAGCAAATCAGAAATCAGTCTTGACGAAATATTTTCAAGTTTGTTAAAATTAAAAAGACTTCCCACGTTAGTGATTTTTGATCACAACGACTACAAGAAGTGTTTTGAAGATCTTAAAAATCTTCATGAAAATTTGGAAAAAAACAGAATTTTTGATGGAATTGGAATTTACTTTAGATTACCAAACGATGAGCAAGGAATACAGTTTAATAAATTTATTGCAGAACATCAATACAATGCACAACTGGACGAAACAACAAAAATCGTTGGAGTCCAGAATGGAAAAATACCTAAATTTTTCCTAAAAAATGCGTGGAAACCTATGAGTGTAATTTCTATTGGAAGTTCGTTAAAACAAACAAAAACAGCTGCTTATGCAAATTGTTGCGATTTAATAATTTCTTACACAGACTCACAACCTCTAATTGAAACTGGAAATTTATGGCTGTCAAACTAACAATCAAAGACGAGGTTAACATAAAATTTGAAGGTTTGCCTTTAGAAGCTCGAAAAAAATTAGCAAACACTTTTAAATATGAAATCCCTTACGCACGATATCATCCTGCTTATAAATTAGGCCGCTGGGACGGCATGGTTAGTTTATTTGGCCTTGGTGGAACGGGTTATTTGAATCAGCTAGAAAAAATATTACCCATACTTTCTAACCTAAATATTGACATTGACGAGTTAGAAGATCTCAGATCAACACCCGGGCTTAAATTTCCAAAAATTACGGAATCTTATTGGGCTGATCAAGGAAAAGTTTGGCCAGCTGGTCATCAGTTTGCCGGTCAACCAATTATGTTAAGAGATTATCAAGTTGACGCAATTAACAAATTTTTAGAGAATCCACAAAGTATACAAGAAATTGCAACAGGTGCTGGCAAGACAATTACTACTGCCACTCTAGCGCAGGTTTGTGAAAAATATGGTCGAACAATCACTATTGTGCCTAATAAAAGTCTTGTAGAACAAACTGAAGAAGATTTTATTAACTGCGATTTAGATGTAGGTGTTTACTACGGTGATAGAAAAGATTTATATAAAACTCATACAATATGTACATGGCAAAGTCTCAATATTCTAGACAAAAAATCTAAAAATCACGAACAAGAAATACTATCATTAGCAGAATTTCTTGACGGAGTTAAATGTGTAATAGTCGATGAAGTACACATGGCAAAAGCAGATGTCTTGCGAAATTTACTAACTCAAAACTTGTGTAATGCTCCGATCCGCTGGGGACTTACAGGTACTGTACCAAAAGAAAAATACGAACACGAACAAATTTTTGCTAGTATTGGACCAGTAATCGGCGGTATCAAAGCACACGAACTGCAAGAAATGGGCGTACTATCAAACTGTCATGTAAATGTAGTACAAATGATAGATTTACCAGAATTTAAAAGTTATGCAGAAGAATTAAAATATCTCGTGACAAACCCAGATAGAATGTTGTATATTAGTAATTTAATACGACAAATAAGCGAATCAGGCAATACACTAGTTCTCGTAAACAGAATCGACTCAGGCAAATTCCTAGTAAATGAATTAGAAGGATCGGTATTCATTTCGGGAGAAGTAAAAACAAAAGACAGGAAAGAAGAATATGATGAAGTTAAAACTAGTAATGAAAAGATTATTGTGGCGACTTACGGTGTGGCCGCTGTTGGCATTAATATTCCTAGGATATTTAATTTGGTTCTTCTGGAACCCGGAAAGAGCTTTGTCCGCGTTATACAATCAATTGGGCGCGGCATTAGAAAAGCAGAAGACAAAGACTTCGTACAAATATGGGACCTCACAAGTACCTGTAAGTATGCGAAACGACACTTAACAGAGCGAAAGAAATTTTATAAGGAAGCCAAATATCCGTTCACATTAGAAAAAACGGATTGGACTAAGTAAGGAATCATGCAGATATTAACATTAGACAACGTAACATTTAGCTTAAACAATTTACCAGATGAAGTAGATGAAAATACAAGATTTGCTGTACTAGATAACAGCGATCCTAGTAATCCTGATTTTTTCTTTATGCCTCTGATATTTTTAGAATCATTTAACAGTCCTGCAATGGTTCTAAAAATTGGAGATGATGAAGTCACTATGCCCATCGACTGGAGTATAGCAGTCGGTGACAGTACCGCTGCAAGCGATATAGAAATTTTACCACTAACTAGTTTAAACGATAGAGGTTTTGAAGCACTATGTTTTAATCCGTTAAGCAGTTTTAGAGTAGAATTTAAAAAAATAGAAATTATAAATTTTTATAATGACGTGAAGTGGTACTTTCCTAAAATGAAAAATGGTCAGCTATTAGCGATACCAACAAGATTTCAAGAAAAACCAAACTGTGCATATTTTGTTAAAGAAATTAGTCGTCAAAGCGAAATAATTCAATTGGATAAAATATTATGACATTAAAAGTAGCAATTTTTCAACCGGTAGTTTTAGCAATCGATACTGTTCCGCCAATCGAATTTAGTAAAATGCTGAGTCTAGTAGAAAATTTACATAGTCATCCTGAACTAGACGATTCCAAGACAAGAGGTATAAGTATTCGTGGTGGACAACAAATACAAGTATACCCTAACAATCTAAATATTGATGTATCGTGGCTTGTAAAATACTTAGAGACCATTTGCCAAGGCTACATGGAGTTGATTACAGCGCAATCGGGTACACAAGATTTAACATTATGCAAACCAGTTGTAACCAGTATTTGGACTATTCGTCAATGGCAGGATAGTTATCAAGAAATGCATACTCACCCAGGCGGAAATCTTAGCGGAAACATTTATATTACTGCTCCAGATTTAAATGACAATAGTCAACCTAGCGATAGTCAACTGTCTTTTAGGTTACCGCATACTCGAGATATAACACGATTTGTAATGCAAGATACTTGGAAATACACGCCTACACCAGGAACTGTTGTCGTTTTTCCTAGCTACTTACCACATACAGTTTATCCTTGGAAGGGCACTGGAACAAGAACGGTCTTAGCATTTGATGCAGTACTAGTACCTAAGGAGCAATGATGGGAGATAAAGAATTTTTAAATCGTTTAGAAATTGGCATACAAACATATCAAAAAGAAAATGTTTGGGATTTTGAAGAAGAACAAATCTTGGATGATTTTGTCAATTGGATGTACAAGCAATACGGATTTATCAGGGAGAATTTAGATGGGAAGTCTTAGACCAGACGCAAAAATCATTTACGAAAGTCCAGATAAAGGTGGAACTGTTTACGGCAGATATGCAGGGACCAATGAAAGATGGTTAGTTGGTTACAGCCACGATTCAGAAAGTACAAAAGATCAAATCAAAGATAATCAACTTTGGCAAGACATAAGAACGGCAGCGAAAACCAATCCTGCTTTACAAAAGGCCCTAAGTCATGCTATACTAATATATCGTTTAAGCAAAGACAAGCCATTATGAGTGAAAAAGTAGAGCTAAAAGAAAAAATTGCAGCAGTTGATGAAAATATTCGCGAACTATGGGATGCCATGGATCCAACGCAACAAAAAAGCCTTAAGAGCGAATTTTTTATTTTAAATCGATACATCAGTAATGCAAAAACTTCTAACAAAGAAGTACAGCAACATTTTGTTTTAACAGTCAACGAATATTTTAACAAAAACTGGAATGATTTACAAAAACACCCTAAGTTGTTATGGCTATTGCTATGTATGTGCAGTTACGATGGTAAAACTCAATTTTATCACGAATGGATTGGTAACAAAAAGAAAACAGGCAGTGACAGTAAAAAAGTTAAATTTCTAACAGAAATTTACCCAAATAAAAAAATAGACGAAATTGAGTTATTAGCCAAATTATCAACAGACAAGGATTTGAAAGACTTGGCAAAACGCCACGGAATGGATGATCCTACAATCGCAAAAAAATTTAAATGATGTCATTGATAAGTCAATCGTACACATGTCAGTACTGTAATAATAAATTTACTAAAGAAAAAACTTTAGCAGTACATGTTTGCGAACAAAAACGCAGAGCATTGGCTAAAACTGAGAGACATGTTGTCTTGGGGTATGATACCTATAATCGATTTTACAAAATTAGTCAAAATGCCAAAGGCGATAAGACATACGAAGAATTCGCCCGTAGCCCGTATTATAATGCATTTGTAAAGTTTGGAAGTTTTGTAAGTAATGTCAATCCGTTATATCCAAATAAGTTTATCGACTATGTTGTTCGTTCAGGTGTAAAATTAGATCATTGGTGTAGAGAAGATCTGTACGAAAAATATGTACTTGACCTCATAAAAACTGAACCAGTAGAAGTGGCACTAGAGCGTAGCATAAAACACATGATGGAATGGGCTGAGGTAAATTCAAGTGTATGGAATCATTATTTTTTATATGTAAGTTTAAGCAGAGCAACGTACGATATAAAAGACGGTAAAGTTAGCCCTTGGCTTATACTTAATAGCTCAAACGGTAAGGAAATGTTAAAGAAACTAAGCGATGAACAGCTAAGTGCAATAAGTAATATTATAGACTTACAGTTTTGGCTCAACAAATTTAAAAAATTACCCGCTGACACAGAACTAGTACGTCAAGTCGTTAAGGAATCTAATATATGACAACTCCAGCTAATCAAGTAAGCGGCAATCCAGATGCATTACAACTTGACCTACAAGTTATTGTGTCAGAAGAAGATAATTCTGTGTATGTAAAATTTATAGGATTTGAAACAATAGAAGAAGCAGATGAGTATGCAACATACTTGACAGATACACTTCCATTGTTGTTATTTGAAACAGAGGTAAAACACTAATGCCAGATATTGATATTGACTTTGCAGATCGCACAAAAGCTCTTGAACATTTCAAGCATGTTGTTGCGTCTATAGAAGACAATGGTACTTTTAAAAAGCACAATACTGGCATATATTGTACTTCTGTTCCGTACAATCCGTTTACAGGACTAAGTACTATAGATTATAAACAAGCAGAAGATAGAGGTTATTTCAAGATAGATTTTTTGAATGTAAGTGTCTATGAAGGTGTAAGAGATAAGGCACATCTCAAACAATTAATGGAGACAGAACCACTATGGGATCTACTAGAACAGAAAGATTTCGCGGATTTATTGTTCCACGTAAATGGGCACAGTGGATTATTGAAACAGATGAAACCCCAAAGTATAGAAGAATTGGCAATGTGTATCGCTTTGATTCGCCCTGCGAAGAGACACTTGATTGGCAAGACTTGGACGGAGATTGGGACGGAGATTTGGACGAAACCGGAGAACGGTGATTACTATTTTAAGAAAGCACATGCCATTGCCTATGCACATGTGATTGTAGTTCAAATGAACTTGATCTGTGAAAGTATAAGCTACGAGTATAGTTAACGAGTTTTTCTTACTAGTTGAACACTTTTACGTTTGACTCGTTTCATTGTTAGATTCATTAAATTAACAACTGGTCCAAGGATAATCCTTACATCTTTACTGTTAAATGTACGTATAGCATAAGCAAAGGGTTTAATTTGATCCCTACAAATAATGCTTATTGGAAATTGGCGATTACTTTCCCACCACCAAGTTTCTCCTATTTCTAAAAATAAGGTTTTTTCTTGTGGGTCTCTAATTGCATTTAAATCGTAAAAGCTAGTGACATACTGGTCCTGATTAATTATAATGCCCACATATTCTTCGTCACCGTAGTTTAATACGCTTATAAAGGGTAGATTTTGTTCAATATCGTCTCTTAGTTTTGCCATAAATATACAATAAGGGTTACGCCAAATGCAAAAAATTTCAAGTTATTTATATCCAAATAGAATTGAACTATTAGCCGATTTGGCAGGATTTAATGTGGAGTATACAAACGTGTATCAGAGAATCGTAAAAATTTATAACGGTATAGATAATACCATCGAGTTCGACATTAAGAATGCCGACCAAAAAAGACTAGAGTTAATTACAGACTCTGGAGCAACTCCACCTAAAGTTGCTGTTGTAAACAATATTGAAATGAACGTCATGGATGCATCTGGACAATCACTTCCTAACAGCCCTTATACTGTTACTCCACACCCAACCCTTAAAGGAATTGCTACAGTTACTATTCCGCAAGAAGATTTAGTAGATTTAACAGATCAATATTTAACTTATAGTGTAACAGCGGCTAAGGATGGAAACGATGTTATGTTATACGGTGATAGTCGTTTTGGCGCAACTGGAAAAATGGAACTTGTTGGCAACGCAATGCCAACATTTAGAAACGACAGAATCTACAAAACTTTTACAGCAGAAATAGATTTAAACGGTCATCCTACATATCATTCAAGCGCCATTCCTGCAACATTTTACGAAGCAGTTAAGACAGAAACTATAAGTTTTGATGTTAGCCTTATTGGATTCACTGGTAGTGTTTGGTTAGAAGCAACTGAACAAAGCACACTGAATACTGAAGCGTGGAAAAGAACTCCTTACATAGATTCTTACACTTTTGAAGATTTTACAGGAACTTGGAGTAGCAACGACAACATAATTGGAAATTACAAGTATTATAGAATTAGCTATACAACTCCAAGATCAAACGGTGTTGGTGCTAGTTTTAATGTAAGTATTGATTCAAATGTATATACTGTTTCCATCAGAGCCGGCGGAACTGGTTACGCTGTTGGTAGCCAAATTAAAATATTAGGTAGTACTGTAGGCGGTGTTGATGGTATTAATGATTTGATTATCACAGTGACTACTGTGGAAGGATCATCTGGAACTTACCCATCTAGTTATAGTGTAAGCTCAATTAACGGAATTAGTATTTCTGGTACAGCTGCAAACGGTACAGCTAATTACATAGTTACCGGAACAAATATTACCGGAACCGTTGACAAAGTAACTGTCAGTTAAGTATAATAGTGCTATGAGCCTCATAGCCGATACACTACTGCAATTCTTGCCTGCAAAACGGAAACATACTCCTAGCGGTTGGATTTCATTTAACGCACCATGTTGCGATGACAAGCGTCAGCGTGGCGGCTTCATTCAAAATGCAGGCGACGCCGTTTCTTATCATTGTTTTAATTGCGGATTCAAAGCAAGTTGGCAACCAGGTAGGACTATTAGTGCCAAGATGAATAAACTCATGCGGGATCTTAATGTGCCCGATGATATCATTAGTCAACTAAGGCTAGAAGCACTTAGACTTAATCAAAGTGAAAACACAATAGTACGTCAAGTTATTCCAACATTTGACGAACGTGCATTACCAATGGATGCAAAAAGTTTAGAAGAGTGGAGTACTTGGATCGAACTACAGGGCTGGGAAAATACTGATCAAGAACTTATTAATGCGTTTTGTTATTTGCGAAATATACGTGGAATAGATCCTTATTCTTTTCCGTTTTATTGGACCAATAAAGTTGGATTTAAAAACAGAATTATTATTCCGTTTTATAAAGACGGCAAAGTTGTAGGGTATACAGCTCGTGCTACTAACGATGCTAAACCTAAATTCATATCCGAACAACAACCTGGCTATGTGTTTAATTTAGACAGGCAAACGCACGACAAAGAGTTCGTAATTGTTTGTGAAGGACCATTTGATGCGATAAGTATTGATGGATGTGCGCTACTTGGTGCTGAAATTAAAGACAGTCAAAATTGGTTACTTAAACAACTAGGTAAAGAAATCATCCTTGTTCCTGATAGAGATCACGAAGGTCCTAGAACAGTTGAGCAAGCAATAGAATATGGTTGGTCGGTTAGTATGCCAGATTGGCCCAAAGGCGTTAAAGATGTCAATGATGCCATGCTAAAGATTGGAAGACTAGCGACACTATATCTTATAACACAGGCCAAAGAATCTAACAGTCTTAAGATACAACTAAGAGCAAAAAAATGGTTCACAGAGCTTTAAAAATACCTAAACACGGCGGACCAGATGGACAAGGTTTGCCTAGAAATGTTTTTGAACATTTGTATGCGGTTATTGATGACTTGACCTTAAGCGACGAAGAAGTTAAACTAGCTATAGAGTTGTGTCTTGCTTTGAGTACACAAGAGCAGTGGAATCAAGAATACATGCAAGATTTAATTAAGAGAATTGAATGAAACAAAATACAGATTACGGTTACGAAATACAAAAAGTTTATTTAGAAATGATGTTGGCAGATGCAGCAACATTTAGCCGTTGCCAGGCAATATTTGATTATACACTATTTGATCGCAAACTTCAAACAGCAGCAAATTTTATCAACAACTATGTTAAAGAACACAATGTTGTACCAACACAAGACATTGTAAATGCGGCCACTGGTACTGATTTTAAAGTACCAAGTAATTTGAGAGAAGAACATTTTGACTGGTTACTTAACGACTTTGAAACATTTACAAGACACAAGGGACTTGAAAAAGCCATTCTAGAAAGCGCCGACATGTTAGAAAAAGGCGAGTATGGTAGTGTAGAAGACAAAATTAAAAAAGCAGTACAAATTGGTTTGCAAAAAGATATGGGCACAGATTATTTCTTAGATCCTCGAACCCGTCTTATGCGCATCAAGGATAAAAACGGACAGATTAGTACTGGGTGGAAAGCCATTGATGATAAATTATTTGGTGGCATGAATAGGGGCGAACTGAATATCTTTGCAGGCGGTAGTGGTGCAGGTAAGAGTTTGTTCTTAGCTAATCTAGGATTGAATTGGGCACTACAAGGTTTAAATGTTGTATATCTGAGTCTAGAACTTAGTGAAGAATTGGTATCCATGCGTATGGATGCTATGTTAACTGGCATGCCAACAAAAGAGGTGTTTAAAAATATCGACGATGTTGAAATGAAAGTTAAAATGATTGGTAAAAAATCAGGACAGTTTCAAGTCAAGTATATGCCGTCTGGGAAGACCGTAAATGACATACGTTCCTACATGAAAGAGTATGAAATCAAAATGGAACGTAAAGTAGATGTACTATTAGTAGACTACTTGGACTTGCTTATGCCCATTGGTAAAAAGATCTCTGCAGAAAACTTGTTTGTCAAAGACAAATACGTTAGTGAAGAATTGCGAAATCTAGCTATGGAGAAACAATGTCTGTGTGTTACTGCGGCACAGTTAAACCGCGGTGCTGTTGAGGAGGTAGAATTTGACCATTCACATATTAGTGGCGGTTTGTCAAAAATTCAAACCGCTGATAACGTATTTGGTATTTTTACTAGCAGGGCTATGCGTGAACGCGGTCGTTATCAAATTCAGTTGATGAAAACACGTAGTTCAAGCGGAGTTGGACAAAAGATTGATTTAGAGTTTAACATTGATAGTTTGCGTATTACAGACTTGGCAGATGAAGAAGGCTATGGATCTGGAGCGCAAAGTGCAGGGTCGAGCTTGTTAAATCAGATTAAACAACGTCAAACAGTAGTAGATCCTGCAACCGGTGAAGTTGACCCAAATAGTCTTGTTCCTGCTCCAAAAGTACAAGCCAAAGTAGAGTCAACAAAATTACGAGAACTTTTGAACAATTTACCTAGCGATGACATAGTGTAATCATCTTGTAATAAGATTTTCTTAGTGTTATAATAAATATACGCATATAATACTGTTAGAGAATCATTGTGGAACTGCATCATATCACCGATATTAACGATCCTTACGTCAAGGTAATTAAGGACGATCCGGTGCGTCCACATATTCCTCTTGAGCAAAGAGTTAACGATTTAGCAGAAATATTAATTCTCAAAGCAGGAGAACAGGTACTAGCAGCTACGTGTATGCAGTGGCTTAAAGACATTCCTAAAGATGAACAAGATCTTGTTACTCTTGCAGAAACACATGATGTCGCAGTATTTTACACAATATGGAGTTACGCACCAGGCGCTGGACAACAGTTAATAAAAGCCGCAGCTGACTGGCTGAAAACTGAATATAAAGATGTAAAAAATATTGTAACTCTAAGTCCTCAAACAGAGATGGCAAAACGTTTCCACTTGAAAAACGGGGCGAAAATACGTCGAGAAAATGAAACCAGCGTAAATTACGAGTATTACAGCAAAGAATAATTGCGTCTTCTTGGTTTTCAATAATAGCATAAATACTAGTCATAGCAAAGGTTTGTGTGACTAATGAAAACTTCGCGTTCTCTACGATTAACTTCGACTAATACAACATCACTTGCGTCACAAACGGCGCAAAACGGTGAGATTTTTTACGACCAATCAAATAAAACTCTTAGATTGTTTGATGGTAGGACTAAGGGCGGTTTTCAACTTCTACGAGCCGATTTGTCAAATATTAGCGGTTCGTTTGGTGTGGCAATAGGTGCAACACCTCCAACAAACGCACAAGCAGGAACACAGTGGCTCAACACCAACAATGGAGTTGTTTACATATATTATGTTGATGCAAATGGTGGTCACTGGATACAACCAGTAGCTTCTCCAATAGGTGCTATTACTATTGAACCTACGCTACTTACAGCTAGTCAAACTGAACCTGGTGCAGTACAACCAGACGGAACAACAATTACAATTGACAATGACGGGGTGATAAGTGCTGTGTTTGCTACACCTTCTTTTGTCAATGCAAGTTTTGTAGGATACGCAGTTGCTCAACTTCCTGCAACATCAATGAACACGATTGATAGTGCAACTGGCACTGTTAATCATAACATTGCATCTGCTGTAACTACATTTTACCACACAAATGTTGCCGACAACTTTACAGCTAATTTTACTAATGTACCTACAACAAACAACAGATCAACAACAGTTACATTAGTTATTAATCAAAATAATCCAGTTTATATTCCAAGTATTATTCAAATTAACGGAATTACACAAACATTAAATTGGGCTAATGGTATTGTTCCAACAGCAACCGTTGGAGGAATCGATGTTTTTCAGTTTACACTTTTACGAGTAAACAACGCATGGACAGTTGTTGGATCATTATCTAATCACGGAGTTTAATACATGTCTTTAATATCAGGCTTACCAATTGCAACAACAAACTCACTAGGCGGAGTTAAACCTGACGGGTCAACAATTACTATTGATAGTAATGGAGTTATAAGTGCTGCCAGTACTGGTTCCTTTGTAAGTCCTGTGCTTACTGGTGTAACTACTATACAGAACTTAACTGAGATTGTTACTCCATTGACCGGTGCTACTGGAACAGTAGTACACAATCTAAGTGCAACAAGCTCTGTATTTTATCATACAAATGTAGCTGGAAACTTTACTGCTAACTTTACCGGACTACCAACCACTAACGGAAGAAGCTACATTGTAACACTTATAATTCAACAAGGCGGAACTGCATTTATTCCTGAAGCAGTTAGTATTGACGGTGTAAGTCAAAACATATATTGGGGGAATAATACTCAACCTTCTGGCACAGCAAACAAAAAAGAATTCTTTACATTTAGTTTATTAAGAGTTGCAGACAGCTGGGTCATAACAGGCGACT
>JACCEE010086084.1_pt1 | contig 31362 bp, 34 predicted proteins | sample 7449931 | NCBI WGS metagenome assembly JACCEE01 (sample SAMN15323457, study PRJNA562643) | freshwater metagenome | isolation source: river surface water | place: USA:Blue River Watershed | collected 2017-08-19 | reverse complement strand
TCGGGATACTGCAGACTTGTGGCTTTACTGGAATGATTATTTGGGCCTTGGTTGAGGGTGGCGCGGGGAAGACCGCTGTTTTGACTTACACCATGCCATTTTGGGTCATGTTATTAGCGTGGCCACTATTGAAAGAGCGTATACAGGGTATTCAATGGATAGCGGGTTTATTGATGGTGATTGGATTGTTGCTGATATTTTATCCAACCCATTTGGGGAAAGATAGATTCAGTATGTTGCTAGCCGTAATGGGTGGAGCCTCATGGGCAATCGCAGTGATTTTGGCCAAAAAAATGCATCATCGACATCCCAATATGGACTTGATTGCCATGACCGCATGGCAAATGTTATTCGGCTCTATTCCTTTGGTGCTTGTCGCATTTTGGGTAGATGCGCCACCTATTCATTGGAGTGGTATGCTGATTTCAGCAGTGATTTTTAATGCAGTTTTTTGTAATGCCTTAGCCTGGTTGTTATGGCTATATGCCCTCAGACGCTTGGCGGCAGGGGTGGCGAGCATGACCTCTATGTTGGCTCCTTTAATCGGTGTCATCGCCGCTTGGGCGCAATTGGGCGAGGTGCCCAGTGTTTTTGAAGGATGGGGAATGATACTTATCGCGATTGCTTTGGTATTAATTTCATCGCATGCCATACGACAACATCGTGAGATAGACCCTGCGATGGGACAAGATTAAAGCCAGCACAAGTGCTGGCCATGCATATGTTAAAATAAGCGACATTTCGAATAGATATTTTGAGGTAAGCATAAAATGGCAGGGCATTCCAAATGGGCGAATATTCAGCATCGTAAAGGCAGACAAGACGCCAAAAGAGGAAAAATCTTTACGCGTTTGATTAAAGAAATCACAGTCGCTGCGCGTATGGGGGGTGCAGATATTAGCTCTAATCCAAGATTGCGTATGGCAGTAGACAAAGCAAAGTCTGAGTCTATGCCTAAAGACAATATTGAAAATGCGATTAAGCGCGGCACTGGTACATTAGAGGGTGTGAACTATGAAGAAATCCGTTATGAGGGTTACGGCATAGGTGGCGCAGCGGTGATAGTGGATTGTCTAACGGATAATCGTAATCGCGCAGTGGCAGATGTTCGTCATGCCTTTACCAAATATGGCGGTAACCTTGGTACTGACGGCTCAGTCGCTTTTATGTTTACTCACTGTGGCAGTATCGTTTTTGCGCCTGGTACTAGCGAGGAGCAAGTGATGGAAGCTGCACTCGAGGCCGGTGCTGAGGATGTGATCAATAATGATGACGGCAGTATTGAAGTGATCACCGCCCCAAATGAATTTGATGCAGTAAAACAAGCATTACAAACGGCAGGTCTGACGCCCGTATTGGCGGAGGTCACCATGAAGGCGAGTAACGATACTGTATTGGCGGGTGAAGAAGGCATTAAGATGCAAAAACTGCTGGATGCTTTGGATGATTTGGATGATGTGCAAGAGGTGTACACCTCTGCCGTTATAGAGGATTAATTTGCATACTGATTCAGCACCAGCGAGTATCAAAATTCTTGGGATAGATCCGGGGTTGAGGCTCACTGGTTTTGGAGTCATAGAAAAACGAGGCGAGAAGCTACACTATATCGCCAGTGGCACGATTAAAACTGAACGCGTAAAAACCGATGAACGTGAATTGTTGCCAGCACGTATTAAAGTCATTGTGGATAGTTTGTTCGAGGTGATAGACAGTTATCAACCACAAGAAGTCGCGATTGAAAAAGTATTCGTGAACGTAAATCCTCAATCTACACTGTTACTGGGTCAGGCGCGTGGAGCGGCGATTAGTGCTGCAGTCATACGCAATTTAAAGGTCGCTGAATATACAGCCTTGCAGGTCAAACAGTCAGTCGTAGGTAATGGACATGCACAAAAGCAACAAGTGCAAGAAATGGTCAAACGTTTATTACTACTTCCCGGCTTACCCCAACCTGATTCGGCTGATGCTTTGGCGTGTGCAATATGCCATGCGCATGGTGGACAGGGTTTGGGACATTTAGCCACAGCAGGTTTTAGAGTTCGAGGTGGACGCTTAATATGATTGCAAGATTGTACGGAAAATTACTACAGAAGACACCTCCACTCGTCTTGATTGATTGCCAAGGTGTAGGCTATGAATGTGAAGTGCCGATGAGCACCTTCTATCAATTACCAGCAATAGGCGAAACGATTACCTTGATGACGCACTTTGTGGTGCGCGAAGATGCGCAATTATTGTATGGTTTTGCTACTGAGCGTGAGCGCACCGCTTTTAGGCAATTACTCAAAGTGAATGGTATCGGTGCAAAATCAGCGCTTTCTATCTTGAGTGGCTTATCGGTAGAAGATTTATCCAATGCCATCGCCTTGCAGGAAGTTGGACTGCTTACCCGCATACCAGGCATAGGTAAAAAAACTGCCGAACGTTTGTTGTTAGAGCTAAAAGACAAATTTCTACCGGAAGCCATTACCTTGGCATCGGGTGCTAAAGCCATTGGCAATGATGTGCTCAACGCTTTATTGGCACTAGGCTATAGCGAAAAAGAATCCTTGCTCGCCGTGAAGCAATTAGGCGATGATTTAGATGTTTCAGAAGGTATACGCCAAGCGCTTAAAATGTTAGCCAAATCATGATTGAAAACGACAGACTGATTGCCCCGGAAGCTGCAACCCCTCAAGAGGATAGTCTTGAACGTGCGCTTAGACCTAAGGTGCTGGACGAGTACGTTGGGCAAGAAAAGGCGCGTGGGCAGTTGGAGATTTTTATCAATGCCGCGCGCAGTCGCGCCGAAGCCCTAGACCATGTTCTTCTGTTTGGCCCCCCAGGTTTAGGTAAAACTACTTTGGCCCATATCATTGCCAAAGAAATGGGCGTCAATTTGAAACAAACCTCAGGTCCCGTGCTGGAACGAGCAGGTGATCTGGCAGCTATGCTGACCAATCTTGAACCGAATGATGTATTGTTTATCGATGAGATACACCGTCTCTCACCCGTGGTCGAAGAAATTCTCTACCCAGCGATGGAGGACTACAGATTAGACATCATGATAGGTGAAGGTCCTGCCGCTCGTTCCGTACGCCTAGATTTGCCCCCATTCACTTTGGTCGGTGCTACCACGCGGGCAGGGATGTTAACCAATCCATTGCGCGATCGTTTTGGTATCGTATCCCGTCTTGAATTTTATTCTCAAGACGAATTAGCCAAAATTGTGACACGTTCGGCTTCATTGCTGGAAGTTGATATCCAGCAAGACGGAGCCCTTGAAATTGCCAAACGATCCAGAGGTACTCCGCGTATCGCCAATAGATTATTGCGTCGAGTGCGTGACTTCGCTCAGGTTAAATCTGATGGTATCGTCAGTGCAGACATCGCTGATCAAGCACTCAAAATGTTGGATATTGATGCCTTGGGTTTTGATGTGATGGACAGAAAACTTTTGCATTCAGTATTAGAGAAATTCAACGGAGGCCCAGTAGGATTAGACAATCTTGCGGCAGCTATTGGAGAAGAGCGTGACACTATCGAAGATGTCCTTGAACCCTATTTAATCCAGCAAGGTTATTTAATGCGTACTCCTCGAGGCCGAGTGGCAACACGTTTGGCTTATGAACACTTTGGACTGCCTTTACCACAAGCTTTATCTAGTGGAGATTTATGGGCGGCGGAGACAGAGTAGCCATGCAATTTATGTGGCCAGTTCGTGTTTATTATGAAGATACCGATGCTGGTGGCGTGGTCTATCATAGCCAATATCTAAATTATATGGAGCGTGCGCGTACCGAGTGGTTGCGCAGCCTAGGTTTGGCGCAAACCGAAATTCGTGAGCAGCATGGTATCGTATTTGTCGTGCGACAAATGCAGATTCAGTTTCATAAACCGGCAAGGTTTGATGACGCTTTGCAAGTTAGTACCGGGCTATCCCAACGCAATGGGGCTAGCTTAAAATTCAGCCAAAAAATTTTACGCGAGGATGAAGTTTTGATAGCTGCAGATGTTGAGGTTGTTTGCGTGGCCTTAGATAAATTCAAACCTGCGCGTATCCCTGCAACAATGTTAGCGCGTTTAGACAGTATTCCTTTAATCAATCAAGCCTGAAATATGGAGTAAGCATAATGGCAAGCCCTGTTAGTTCTAATTTGTCTTTAGGTTCAGACTTATCCCTGATTACCTTAATTACTGGTGCTAGTGTACCAGTGCAAATTGTGATGATTTTGTTATTGATGGTTTCAGTTATTTCGTGGTGGTATATCTTTATAAAAATGATGACGCTGCAACGTGCTGAAAAAGAGGCCGAAAACTTCGAGAATACTTTTTGGATGGGTGGTGATTTGAACAAGCTCTACGATGGGCTCACTCAAGGTCGAAATAAACCACATGGAATGTCGAGTATTTTTGAAGCAGGGTTTAAAGAGTTTTTACGTCTTAAGCAACAAGGTGGTATGGAAGTCAGTGCGGTCATGGAAGGTGCAAGACGTGCCATGCGCGCAGCCTATAATCGAGAGATGGATGATTTGGATTCCCATTTACCCTTTCTTGCGTCAGTTGGTTCGGTCAGCCCCTATATCGGTTTGTTTGGAACTGTATGGGGGATTATGAATGCGTTTAGGGGTTTGGCTAATATGGCACAAGCTACGCTTACCCATGTGGCGCCCGGTATCGCTGAAGCACTGATTGCTACCGCGATTGGTTTGTTTGCGGCGATTCCTGCGGTGATTGCATATAATCGTTTTGCTTCCTCCGTTGATCGCTTGGCAGTTCGTTATGAGAGTTTCATTGAGGAGTTCACCAATATCTTGCAACGCAAGGGTTAATCATGAGCAGACAACGCAAAAGACGCATGATGAATCAAATCAATGTTGTGCCTTATATTGATGTAACGTTGGTATTGTTGGTCATTTTTATGGTCACTGCGCCCATGACAAATCCCGGAGTAGTGGAATTGCCCAAGGTGGGAAGTGACATCCTTAAGCCTCAAACCACTCCATCTGTGATTACAATCGAAGCCAATGGCAAGGTACGATTTGATGATAAGGAATATGCGAATGATCAATTGCTGGTAAAAATCAAGCAAGAGATTCATAAACAGCCGGATAAGTCTTTTGTGATCAGCGCCGACAAAAAAGTAAGCTATGACAAAGTGGTGTCTGTACTCGAATTGCTCAAAAAATCTGGTGCCAAAGTTGGATTATTACTGAATCCTAGTTAGATCATTTAGATGATTAGAAAACACGAAAAACCAATTGCTTTGCGTGCCGGTATTATGACCATGTTGGTTCATGGCATTCTATTGCTGCTATTGTTTTTCTCCATACATTGGAAATCTGTACAACCAATGCAAATTGCTACAGTAGAGCTTTGGGATCATTTGCCATCACATCCCATAGTTACGCCAGCTCCCGAGCCAGAAGTTAAGCCAGAACCTAAAGTGGAGGTGAAACCTGAACCTCAGGTGGAGCCTGAACCTCCTGCAAAGGTCGATATTCAGGTGAAAAAAAATCCAGTTAAGCCAGAGCCAAAAGTAGAAATTAAAAAGAAAGAAATTGAAAAAAAACCTGAGCCATTAAAAGTTGAAAAAAAATCTGATGAAGATCTAAAGAAATTACAAGAATCACTGCTGAAAGAAGATACCCAATTAAATAAGCAAGATAAACCCAAAAGTTCGCCTGCTGCAGAGGTAAAAAGTAATGTAGCGGTTCAAGGCTCAACCACAGACACGAGTGAAATGGCCAAATATATTGGATTAATTACCGCGCAAATTAAGCAACACGTAAATCCGCAGGTGTGCGGGAATGGAAAACCAGAATTGCAGTTTGTTATTAGTTTGATGCCTACTGGATATTTGATAGGTAAGCCAAAATTGAGTGTAAGTAACGCAACCGCGGCTTGTAATGAGGCAGTCGAACGAGCCATTTTAGAGTCACAACCACTGCCAGTACCCAAACAAGCCGACTTATTTAGTCAGTTTAGAGAGCTCAAGCTAAAATTTAGGCCAAATGAAGAATAGTTTGTTTGGTAAAATGATAATGAAATTAAAAAACCTCATTAAAGTAAAAATATCTGTACTATGAAAAAGTATCTATTGTTATTGTGCTTTAACTTACTTGTTCTATTCTCTAATTCAGCTAGAGCTGATCTAACGATAGAAATCGTAGGCGGCGCTGCTAATCAAATCCCTATTGCGGTAGCACCATTTCAAGCCCAAGATCATAAGACCAATAGCAACACAATCTCTGCTATCGTTGAAGCAGACCTAAATCGTTGCGGCTTGTTCAAAACTTTAGATACTCGCGGAATTAACACGATTCCTCATAGTCCAGCCGAAATCAACTTTTCTGATTGGACTGCCATACAGGCTCAAACTTTGACCATCGGCACGGTAGAACCGATTTCGGGTAATCGCTTGCGTGTTACTTTCCGACTGTTCGATGTGTTGAGGCAAACCCAGTTATTGGGCATGGAGTTCAATATTTCTCAAGCTCAGCAAAGGGTCACAGCACATAAAATTGCAGATATGATTTACGAGAAATTAATTGGTGAGCCGGGTGATTTTGCTACAAAAATTGCCTATGTTGCTAAGACATCCAATAAATATCTGTTGCAAGTTGCAGACGCAGATGGCTTTGCTGTTCAAACTATTGTGACTTCGCAAGAACCCCTTATTTCACCCAGTTGGTCTCCTGATGGGACTAAACTTGCTTATGTATCATTTGAAAAAAAGAAGCCTGTCATTTATGTGCAATCACTGTTGACAGGGCAACGCAGTATTCTTGCAAATTTTAAAGGCAATAATAGTGCGCCCGCTTGGTCACCTGATGGTTCAAAGATTGCGATTGTTTTAACTTACAGTGCCAACTCACAAATTTATGTAATTAATGTTGATGGTTCTGGATTAAAAAAACTTTCATCCAATAATGCGATTGAGACTGAACCAGCTTGGTCAGCAGACGGTAATTTGCTGTATTTCACATCTAACCGAGGTGGTGCGCCACAAATATATTCAATGCCTGTCAGTGGAGGAGAGGCAAAGCGTGTTACCTTCGAGGGTGGCTACAATGTGAGTCCTCATATTTCCAGCAACGGCAAATTGCTGACCTACATTAAGCAAGTGCCCGAAGGGTTTAGAGTGGCTGTGATGGATTTGCAGAATGGTTTAGGTCAAGTATTGGGCAATAATTCTGAGGATGAGTCACCAAGTTTCTCGCCTAATGGGCGTATGATTTTGTATGCTAGCAAAATTCGCGGCAAGGGCACTTTGGCAGCCGTATCAACTGACGGTAAAATAAAACAAACGTTTACTGATACTGGCGTCGATATTCGGGAACCCTCTTGGGGACCTCGAGTCAACTAGTATATGTGTAGTTGTTTTGGTGATTGTGTAAAAGTTTTTTATGTTTGTTAAGGAGAGAATGATGAATAAAAAGTTAATTATTAGTGCGGTATTGTTGAGTTTATTGGCTGCCTGTTCCAGTAACACAGTCAAGGATAAGCCTGCTGCACCAGCGCCAGTCACTGAATCTGCACCAGCTCCAGCGCCAGCAGCAGAAAATGCGGCTGATACTAGCTCTGCTAAGTCCAGCGATGTGGCTTACAACCCACTTAAAGATCCAAATAATATCTTGTCTAAACGCACGATTTATTTTGATTTCGACAAGGATGAAGTCAAAGCAGAATATCGTGATCTAGTTGCTGCGCATGGTAAATATGTGGCTGAGCATGCCGGTGCAAAAGTAACATTGCAAGGTGGCGCTGATAACCGCGGTTCAAGAGAGTACAACCTTTCATTGGGTCAACGTCGTTCAGTTTCTGTCAAAAAAGCTATGAACTTAAACGGGGCACCTGATGCGCGTATCGAAACCATTAGTTATGGTGAAGAAAAAGCGCATGATTGCAAAGACGAAACCTGTTTCCAACAAGATCGTCGTGTTGATATCGTTTACGATAACGACTAAGTCTTAAGTGATTGCTTTAAATGTTTTAGCCCGTAGATTATTCGGGCAAATCACAGCAGTTCTTTGCTTACTGGTATTTTCCGGAAACGCTTCGGCGTTTCTGGAAGATTCTGGTGCTCGCAAAGATATCAAAGATCTTCAAGAAAAAACTGACCAACAAAGTTTACAAGTTAAGAACCAAATCCAAGAATTAATCAGCAGTATTAAATCTTTAGAAAATCGCCTTCAAGGCGTAGAACTCACCATACAAAGTCAAGCATTGATGGATTTACTCGCCCAAGTGGAGAGAGTCAGTGGACAAATTAGTTTTTTGAAAGGTGATCTAGAAGTTATTCAGCATCACCTCGATCAGGCGCTACAGAGAGAGAAGTCTCTGTATGAAGATATTGATAGTCGCCTTAAGAAATTAGAAGCAGCTGCAGCAAGCCAGCAAACTCAGGCTGCTGCAACGCCTGCCCCTGCAGCCAATCCTGAAGGCGCCTCCCAGGCTGCTGAAACCAAGCAATTTAATGACGCAATGACACAACTGAATGAGGGGCAGTTTAAACTTGCTTTTGAGAGTTTTAATCAGTTTATTCAAGCCAACCCATCCAGCAAACTGCTGCCGGAAGCTCAGTATCATCTTGCTTTGAGCCAGTTTTCACTAAAAAACTTCAAGGCGGCGATGCTGACTCAGCAAAAATTAATTAGCCTTTATCCTGAGAGTACCCGCATAGCAGACGCAAAAATGATGGTCGCTAACTGCCAAATACAACTTTCTGATATTCAATCTGCCAAGCAAACTTTGCGAGATTTGATTGCGCAGCATCCGGATAGCGAAGTGATTCCGGTCGCAAAAAAACGTCTCGCTGTACTCAACTCACTAAAAAAATAACTTTGGCTTCAGCCGTCATGTCCTTACGTATTCATGAAATCTTTTTCTCACTGCAAGGTGAGTCCTCTCGTATCGGTTTCCCCACTATCTTTATTCGCCTGACGGGTTGCCCGTTACGTTGCCAGTACTGCGATACCGAATATGCGTTTCGTGGCGGTAACATGATGACCGAGCAAGAAATCTTGCAAGCCATAGCACAATATCCATGCAAAACCGTATGTGTCACTGGGGGTGAGCCTTTGGCGCAAAAAGCATGTTTTGGTTTGCTGTCAACATTAGCGGATGCTGGATATCAAGTCTCTCTTGAGACGAGTGGGGCTATGGATATTGCTGAAGTCGACGCACGCGTCTTGGTGGTGATGGATATCAAAACGCCAGATTCTGCTGAGGTGGAAAAAAATCTATGGGGCAATATTCAGCACTTGAAACCTAGCGACGAGATTAAATTTGTCATTTGTTCTCGTGCCGATTTTGATTGGGCTGTGCAATGTATTGCGCAATATCAGTTACAACAATTCCCGCTTATTTTTTCCCCTAGCTATCATCAGATTCAAGCACAAGATTTGGCCGAATGGTTGCTGCAAAGTGGTCTGCCAGCGAGGATGCAGGTGCAGTTGCATAAAATTCTATGGGGCGAAAAGCAAGGGGTCTAGTCATGAAGAAAGCGGTGATACTACTCTCTGGCGGGTTGGATTCGACGACGGTATTGGCGATTGCCAAGTCGCAAGGATTTGCCTGTTACTGCTTGAGTGTGGATTATCATCAGCGCCATATTGCTGAATTACAAGCCGCACAGCGGGTAGCCAAGGCGATGGGTGCCGCACAACACCATACTATACAATTAGACATGTCTTTTTTTGGAGGCTCCGCCCTCACTGATAGCCATATTGCAGTCCCGGAGTCGCCAACAGAGGGTATTCCAGTCACTTATGTGCCTGCTAGAAATACCATCATGCTCTCCATGGCATTGGCTTGGGCAGAGGTATTACAAGCGCAAGATATCTTTGTAGGCATCAATGCACTCGATTATTCTGGCTATCCAGATTGCCGACCCGAATATATTCAGGCGTTCCAACAGATGGCAAATCTAGCTACAAAAACCGCTGTTGAGGGTAAACAAATTAATATTCACAGTCCGCTAATAGACATGACCAAAGCAGAGATTATTAAAACTGGCGCAGCCTTGGGAGTGGACTACAGTCTGACTGTCTCTTGTTATCAAGCAAATAAAACAGGCGCGGCATGCGGGGTATGTGACTCTTGTCGCTTCCGTAAAGCGGGTTTTGAGCAAGCAGGTGTGCCCGACCCAACGCCTTATCAATCCTAGGGTTGAGTGGCTTGTTGACACTTGAGCTCATGTCTTGAGCAGAAAATGATGAAATTTCATCAATTTGCCTTGCCAAGCAATGACAAAATAACGTAAAATCCGCCCCTTTCCGTAAAACCTACTAGAGTAAAAAATTATGGTCATTATTCGATTAGCCCGTGGTGGCGCGAAGAAAAATCCTTTTTACAGCGTTGTTGTTGCTGATTCTCGCAACAGACGTGATGGCCGCTTTATCGAGCGTGTTGGCTTTTACAGCCCACTTGGTAAAGAAGGTCAAGAAAACTTGCGCTTGGACTCTGCCCGTATTCAATACTGGCGTGATAATGGCGCGCAGTTGTCTGACTGTGTGGCACGTTTGGTAAAAGAACACGCTCAAGGTCCAGAGGGCGAAGCTAAGCGCCGCGCTAAGGACGCTGCGAAAGTGGCTAAAAAGCAAGCTGAAATTGCTGCTAAAGCCGCTGCTGCTGCAAAAGAAGCTGAAGCTGCATTGAAGGCTGAGCAAGAAGCTGCTGCCGCTGCTGCCGCACCTGCTGCTGAAGAAGCACCAGTGGAAGCTGCGCCTGCTGAAGAAGCTGCTCCAGCCGCAGAAGAAGCACCTGCTGCTGACGCTGCACCAGAAGCTGCAGCTGAATAAGATTAGCAACGGTTGTTGCAACCGGAGCAATTGAGTTTGGAAAATATGGTCGTTATGGGGCGCGTGGTCGCCCCATATGGCATTTTAGGCTGGCTAAAAATTCAGCCTAGTACTGAGCTGTTAGACGGTTTGTTAGATTATGACCGTTGGTGGTTGGGACGAGCTGAAGAGACTTTGAAACCTGGCTTAAAAGCCGCGCCATGGCGTGAGTTTGAAGTTGAAACAGCGAAAATTCATGCGGACTTTTTAATCGTTAAATTAGTCGGTGTGAATGATAGAGAAGCTGCGATGGCCCTCAAAAGCCAGCATATTGCGGTTCCCCGAGATGCCTTGCCAGCGTTGTCAGAAGATGAATATTATTGGTCCGATTTGATTGGTATGCAGGTAGTTAACCTGCAACAACAGGCACTTGGGCAGATACAGGATGTGTTTGCTACGGGAGCCAATGATGTGTTGGTGGTAGAAGACAGCACACACAAAAAACAACGTTTGTTGCCGTTTGTTGCACAAACCGTGATTGAGGTGAACACGACAACCGGCGTGGTCACAGTAGATTGGTTAGCTGAGTGGGATTGATGGTATGCAGTTTGATGTAATCACACTGTTTCCCCCTATGTTTACCGCGCTGACTGAGCATGGTATTAGTGCCCGCGCAATAGAGCGTCAGTTGTATCAATGCCATTTGTGGAATCCGCGAGATTTCACTGATGATGTACATCACACCGTGGATGATAGACCTTATGGTGGTGGCCCAGGTATGGTGATGTTGATTGAGCCCCTTGCGGCGGCGATTAAAGCCGCCAAGGCGCGGCAACAAAAAGACAAAGTCAGTGGTCCTGTGATTCATTTGTCGCCTAGTGGCAAAGCATTGCGTCATGAGGATGTGATGCGATTAAGTAGTTTTTCAGCGCTGACATTATTGTGCAGTCGCTATGAAGGAGTAGACCAGCGCTTGCTGGATACTCAAGTTGATGAGGAATATTCGATAGGAGATTACGTCCTATCTGGTGGCGAGTTACCTGCCATGGTATTAATGGACGCCATCATCCGGCAATTGCCGGGCGCGTTGGGTGATGCTGATTCTGCAGTGCAGGATTCATTTGTAGACGGATTATTAGACTGTCCACATTACACCCGACCAGAGGTATATCAGGGTATGGCCGTGCCTGAAGTATTATTATCAGGACATCATGCCAAGATAAAACAATGGCGACTTCAACAGTCGTTATTGAAAACACGGGATCAACGTCCCGACTTATTGGCCGCAAGGTCTTTAACAAAAGAAGAATCTCGGCTGCTTGCATGTGCAGAGCAGGAACAAGATTCAGATAAATAAAAGGAGTAGTAAAGTGGCAAATATTATTGAAACCCTAGAGAAGGAAGAGATTGCCCGCTTGGGTAAAAATATTCCTCAGTTCGCACCTGGTGACACTGTCGTCGTGGGCGTGAATGTGGTTGAAGGTAACCGTAAGCGTGTACAGGCTTATGAAGGTGTTGTGATTTCTATGCGCAACCGTGGCCTGAATTCCTCATTCGTTGTGCGTAAAATTTCCTCAGGTGAAGGTGTGGAACGTACATTCCAAACATATTCACCGCTGATCGCCAGCATCGAAGTGAAACGTCGTGGTGACGTTCGTCGTAGCAAGTTGTACTACTTGCGTGATCGTTCTGGTAAATCCGCTCGTATTAAAGAAAAACTGCAAGCGCGTGAAAAAGAAATCATGGCGCCAGAAGCAGCAGCTGAATAAGCCAAAGCTCAAACAAGCCCCACTTTTTGTGGGGCTTTTTTTTGCCTATCAAATCACGATTATTGCGTGAAAATTGTGTTCAACTTGCGCATAATGGACGCTATGTCTCAATCAGATTTATTGCAAGAAGCTGTTATTCCGTCGCCTTTTGGCTCGGTCGTCATCCGCTTCGATCAGACTGGCCGGCTTGCCAGAATCGATTTGTGCTCAATTTCTGCGCCATCCTGTTGTTCTTCGCGCGCCAAAAACTTGGCAAACTCTATCGAGGCCTATCTGATGCAAGCTAGTCTGCTGCAAGTGGATGTGACAGCTATACTAGAAAAGCTAGATGATGGTACTGCTTTTCAGCGCAGAGTCTGGCAAGCCATCGCCCAAATCCCATCCGGCTCAGTAATGAGCTATCAGGATTTAGCGCACAAAGTTGCTTCAGGTGCCCGTGCTGTTGCCAATGCCTGCGGGGCAAATCCTTTGCCGATTTTAATTCCCTGCCATAGGGTAGTGGCGGCAAGGGGATTGGGTGGGTTTATGCAGGGCAGTCCCGAGGGATTGGCCATCAAGCAATGGCTGTTACAACATGAAGGGGTGAACGATGGCTATCGTCTTGCAAGCTGACAATCAGCAAGCATTGGATATGTTTATCGATGCGTTGTGGCTAGAAGAAGGCTTGGCCAAAAATACGCTCGATAGCTACCGCTTAGATATCAGCCAATTTGCCACTTGGTTAGAGCGAGAGCATCAAGGCCGATTATTGCAAGTAGACCAAGCGCAAATCCAACGCTATCTTGCGCATCGAACCCCAATCACCAAAGCTCGCAGTGTGTCTCGCTTAATTGCCAGTTTGCGGCGCTTTTACCGCTACTATTTGCGCGAAAATCGGATTAGCAAAGATCCTAGTGCCTTGATAGAGGCACCCAAGTTGCCACGCTCTCTGCCCAAAAGTTTGAATGAAGAAGAAGTTGAATCCCTATTAGCTGCTCCCGACATACATCAAATCATCGGTATGCGCGACAAAGCTATGTTGGAACTGTTGTATGCCAGTGGTTTGCGGGTGAGTGAATTAGTGGGCATGAAAGTGATGGAGGTGAGCCTTAATGAGGGCGTCGTGCGGGTGACGGGCAAAGGCAGTAAAACGCGTTTGGTGCCTATGGGCGAAGTGGCGGTTGAATGGATACAACGCTATATGCAAGAGGCACGGCCGCAAATTTTGCAACAGCGTCTATCCGATGCTTTGTTCGTTACGCAACGTGGCGACGCCATGACGCGTCAAGCTTTTTGGTATTTGATTAAACGTTATGCGTTACAAGCCGGCATACGCAAACAACTCTCCCCACATGTATTGCGTCATGCTTTCGCGACACATTTATTAAATCATGGTGCTGATTTGCGCGTGGTTCAGATGCTTTTGGGGCATGCAGATATCTCGACCACACAAATCTACACGCATGTCGCGCGTGAGCGTTTGAAACAGTTGCATAGCGTGCACCATCCACGCGGCTGATCAAGCTTGAGGGCGTTGACCTCTTTCCATTATGACCCCCACCGCTTTTGCAGAACGCAAAATATTGGGTTTGCTAATTTTAATGCGCACCCAAGGGGCTTTGAAATCTTGCAGGATATGTTGGCAAATCTGTTCCGCCATAGTTTCGACCAACTTAAAAGTTTGTTCTCCCAGCAATCTTTCTACCATGGCACAGACCTCACCATAATCAATCGTGTCTTGAATATTGTCTGAGTTGAAATTCGCGTGATTAGGAAGCGCGATTTCAATGTCTATCAGCACGCTTTGTGGTAATAGTCGCTCCCAATCAGGCACGCCCAATTTGGTTTTGACTTTGAGGTCTTGAATAAAAATACTGTTCATCGCGCTAAACTAGCTTTCTCTCATGGTGGTGACTTGGGGTGATGGTTTACAATAAGATTTTATCTCCTGATGATTGTAGAGTAGAACATCATGAATGAGCTAGGTTTTATTGACGTGAATCCGATTGCAGTCGTACAAATTATTGCAGCCTATTTATTGGGCTCGATTGCATTTGGCATCGTGGTCAGTCGGATATTTGGTTTGCCAGATCCACGCACCGTGGGGTCTGGTAATCCCGGCGCCACCAATGTGTTGCGTAGCGGAAAAAAAGCCGCAGCTGCACTCACCTTGTTAGGGGATACTTTTAAAGGCTGGTTTCCCGTTTGGTTGGTGATGCAACCTGATGGCGGTGTGTTATGGATTACCAGCGCTGTCGCGATAGCTGTGTTCGTGGGTCATCTTTATCCGGTATTTTATAAATTCAAAGGGGGTAAAGGAGTTGCGACTGCCTTGGGCGTGATTTTGGCATTATCTGTACCCTTGGCTTTTGCAGTATTACTTACCTGGCTGTTGGTGTTTGCGTTGAGCAAATACTCTTCTTTGGCAGCGCTTTCTGCAGCGGTCTTAGCGCCAGTGTTCGCTTGGTATTTATTGCCCTATCAGGATTTGGAATTGGTGATAGCGTTTATCTCATTGATGCTGATTTGGCGTCATCGCAGCAATATACAAAAATTATTGGCAGGAACAGAGGCTGGTTTTGGCAAAAAATAAAATCCCTAAGCTGGATTTAAATCCGCCAAATCCCAGCGTGGTTTTACCGAGAAAGCACTTTCTTTAATCATATTGTGATTGGCACGCATAGCTCCAGCAAAGGCAATCATGGCGCCATTGTCGGTGCAAAACTCGATGCGCGGATAGTGGACTTGCGCGCCTGCTTGCTGGGCACGAGCACTCAGCTTTTCTCTAAGACGTCGATTGGCGCCAACCCCACCGGAAACTATTAATTGCGACATGCCAGTCTGTTTCAAGGCAAGCAAACATTTATGCGCCAATACGTCAGTCACTGCTTCTTGAAATTCATAGGCGATGTCCGCGCGCGTTTGCGTATCTAAAGGTGCCGCTTGATTTTGTATCAGTGTCAAAACCGCAGTCTTGAGTCCACTGAAACTAAAATTTAAATCACCGCTATGCAACATAGACCTAGGCAATTTAAATCGATCTGGTCGACCTTGTTCAGCTAATTTAGCCAGTGCTGGACCGCCAGGATAGCCAAGCTCCAGTAGTTTGGCAGTCTTATCAAAAGCTTCCCCTGCTGCATCATCAAGCGTATCCCCAAGCAAGCGATATTCGCCTATGCCTTGCACTTGCATGAGCTGCGTATGCCCACCAGATACCAATAAAGCCACAAAAGGAAAGGCCGGGGCGTCGGCTTCAAGCAGCGGGGCTAATAAATGACCCTCAAGATGATGAACGGGGATGGCGGGGATGTTCAGACTAAATGCCAGAGCGTTGGCAACACTGGTGCCAACCAATAAAGCCCCTGACAAGCCTGGGCCTTGTGTGTAGGCAATAGCATGCAGGTCGGACAGCGATTTGTTGGCTTGTTGTAAAGTGTGAGTAAGTAGAGGGAGTACTCGCTTAATATGGTCGCGCGAGGCTAATTCTGGCACTACCCCGCCATATTCAGCATGCATTTCCACTTGTGAATGCAGGGCGTGCGCCAAAAGGCCGTGTTGTGTGTCATACAGGGCGACACCAGTTTCATCACAAGAAGATTCAATCCCTAAAATCAGCATGGCTGTTCGCTCAGCGATAAACAAAGGCGAAATTATTGCATATCTTGTTGATTAATTACTCTCATGTCGCTAGAATGTCGCACTTTTCTAAGCAAGTAACGGAACCGATTGTTATGACCACAGTTCGTGTGAAAGAGAATGAGCCATTTGACGTAGCGCTACGTCGTTTCAAGCGTTTGATTGAAAAGACTGGTTTGCTAACCGATTTGCGTGCCCGTGAGTTCTATGAGAAACCAACATGGGAACGTAAGCGTAAAGCAGCAGCTGCTGTAAAACGTCACTATCGCCGCATTCGTAGCCAAACACTGGCACCTAAACTCTACTAAACCTTTTAGCAGAGCCTTCTCGTGTCGTTAAAGACGCGTATTACCGAAGATATGAAAAACGCCATGCGCGCCAAGGAAACGGCGCGGCTTGGCGCTATTCGCCTTTTGCAAGCTGCTATCAAGCAGCGCGAAGTAGATGACCGTATCGAGCTGAATGACCAGCAAATCATCGAAACCATAGAAAAGATGCTGAAACAGCGTCGTGACTCTATTAGCCAATACGAAGCTGCACAGCGCCATGATTTAGCTGACGCAGAAAAATTTGAGGTAGAGGTTTTGCAAGCTTACTTGCCGGCACAACTGAGTGAAGATGAGATTGCTCAAATTATTGCGCAAGCCATTACTGACAGCGGCGCACAAGGCATGCAAGAAATGGGCAAGGTGATGGCTTTGGTTAAACCTCAAGTGGTGGGTCGAGCCGATATGGGTAAAATTTCCGGGCTGATTAAAGCAAAACTCGGTTAAATCTGAACGATTTGGCTTACAATTTAGAGGAGCGCAAGCTCCTTTTTTATTTCTAACGGTGCATTCTCAACAAGCTAATGACAAGCCATGATTCCAGATAGCTTTATCCAAGAACTGGTCAATCGTATCGACATTGTTGATTTGATAGACAAAAGCGTACCGCTTAAAAAAGCCGGTGCCAATTACATGGCTTGCTGTCCATTTCACCAAGAAAAATCCCCATCCTTTACCGTCAGCCCAAGCAAGCAGTTCTATCACTGCTTTGGTTGTGGGGCGCATGGCACAGCCATCGGATTTTTGATGGAATATTTAGGTTTAAGCTTTATTGAGGCGGTACAAGAACTGGCGAAGCAAGTCGGTATGGTCGTGCCACAACAAACCCGTGATGCTCAACAAGTAGCCGAGCAAAAAGCAGTGAGTATGGGCTTGTTGGATGTGCTACAAAAAGCCAATGAGTTTTATCGTATGCAATTAAAACAGTCTCCCGCAGCGATTGAATATCTCAAAAACCGAGGCTTAACAGGTCAAATTGCAGCGCGCTTTCAAATTGGCTATGCCCCGCAGGGTTGGCAAAATTTACAGACAGTATTCAAACAGTACGATGCTGAGGTGTTGGACACAGCAGGGCTTGTGGTGAGTAACGAGCAAGGCAAGCGATACGACAGATTTCGCCATCGGATTATGTTCCCCATTCATGATCAAAAGGGTCAGGTAGTCGGGTTTGGTGGTCGCATCATCAATCCAGAGGACAGTCCCAAATATTACAACTCACCAGAAACCCCAGTATTCCAAAAGGGGCATGAATTATATGGCTTGTTTTTGGCGCGTCGCGCCATCCGCGATGCCGGTAAAGTGTTGGTGGTAGAGGGCTATATGGATGTCGTTGCCTTGGCGCAATACGGCATAGACTATGCTGTCGCTGCGTTGGGAACGGCAACCACGCCATTTCATATCAGTAAATTATTACGCCACACCGACCATATCATCTTCTGTTTCGACGGCGACAATGCAGGTCGAAGCGCAGCTTGGCGAGCTGCGATGAATGCATTGCCAGCGCTGACAGATGGACTGCGCCTAAGCTTTTTATTCTTGCCTGCTGAGCATGACCCTGACAGTTATGTGCGTGAACACGGCAAACCTGCCTTCGAGCAGATGATGCAACAAGCCATGCCTTTGTCACAGTATTTATTGCAAACCTTGACGCAAGACAATGCGCTGACCGCGCAAGAGGATAAGGTTAAGTTTCTTAAGCAGGTGGAACCTATACTGCAACAAATCCGCGCAGGAAAATTTCGTTTATTATTAGAAAAATCTGTGGCGGATATGGTGGGGCTTACCGTCCCCGCTTTGCGAGAGCATATTCGCCCTGCTGCGCGTAGCCAAGAGAGTAACAAAGCGCCACAGAAACTACAGCGCAAAGCGTTCTCGCTGGCACGTAGGATGTTACTCATTTTGTTGCAGTTCCCTGAGCTGGCTAAAGCAGAAGATTTGACTGTGTTGCAGCGCGATGAGCCCGAACAAGGTTTGCTGGCATTAGCGATTGAAACTGCCTTACAATTTCCACAGTCAAACGCAGGTAGTTTGTTGATGCATATGCAGTCAGCCATGAGCGAATCGATTTCATCTGCCTTGCATCATGATGTTGCTTTGACCGACAAAAACCCTGATATGACGCAGGAATATTTGGCGGGTATGGAAAATTTGCGTAGAGGACACCAAGAAAAATCGCGTGAAGAACTACTGAAAAAACCTTTGAGTGCGCTGACCGAAGAGGAAAAAGCCATACTCAAAAAAAGGTGATTCCTCAAATTAGAGAGTGGTTTTGTGATATAATATAAGGCTTTCCGCAGTTTTTACGAACTTTCGGCATAGAGGTAGTGATGGCAAAAGACATGGCAAAAGATAAAGACCTAGCAAACAAAGAATCCCACAACGATCAGGAACAACAGTTAGACGGCCGTGCACGTCTAAAGATGTTGATTGTGCTGGGTAAGGAGCGAGGCTACCTGACCTATGCAGAGATCAATGACCATTTGCCGGATGATGTTCAAGATTCTGAACAAATAGATAGCATCATTGGCATGATTAATGACATGGGGATTCAGGTGTACGAAGAAGCACCTGACGCCGAAGTGTTATTGATGTCTGATGCCCCTCCAGCAGTGGCAGATGAAGACGCTGCTGAAGAAGCAGAACAAGCCTTGGCCACAGTTGATTCTGAATTTGGCCGCACCACCGATCCTGTGCGTATGTATATGCGCGAAATGGGTACCGTAGATTTGCTGACACGCGAGGGTGAAATTGAAATCGCCAAGCGTATTGAAGATGGTCTCAAGCATATGGTGCAAGCCATTGCAGTTTGCCCCACCACGATTACCGAGTTGCTTGCGCTGATTGAAAAGGTCGAAAAAGACGAATTAAGCGTAGATGAATTGGTAGACGGTTTAATCGATGCTGATATGGGCATGGATGATGTGATTGCATCGGCCTCTGAGGACGAAGACGCTGATGTAGAAGAAGAGGACGAAGAAGATGATGATGACGGTGCAAAATCCGCTGCCATCTCTGCCGAAGCGTTAGCCAAACTTAAACAAGAAGTATTAACACGCTTTGTTGATATCCGTGATGCTCACCAAAAGATGAGCAAAATATTGGCTGATAAAGGCTCTCAGGATAAGAAATACCAAGAGTTACAAGCCCAAATTTTAGAAGCGCTGACGGTTTTCCGTTTCTCTGCAAAACAAGTTGAAGCCTTGTGCGACCAAGTAAGAACCATGGTGGACGAAATCCGTGGTCACGAGCGCAAGATTATGGATTTCTGCGTAGATAAATCTGGCATGCCTCGTCAGCACTTTATTAAATCATTCCCTGGTAATGAATGTGATATGGAATGGTTAAATCGTGAGCTGGCAGTGGATAAGCCTTATGTTCAGAAATTGGCACGCTTTACCCATTCTATTCAAGATCAACAACAACGTTTGTTGGACATTCAAACCCGTGTTGGAATCCCCATCAAAGAGTTGAAAGAAATCAACAAACAAATGACCACAGGTGAAGCAAGAGCCCGCCGTGCGAAACGCGAAATGATTGAGGCCAACTTGCGTTTGGTCATCTCTATCGCTAAGAAATATACCAACCGTGGCTTGCAGTTCCTCGACTTGATTCAAGAAGGCAATATCGGCTTGATGAAAGCGGTGGATAAATTTGAGTATCGTCGTGGATACAAATTCTCGACTTATGCAACTTGGTGGATACGTCAGGCGATTACTCGTTCTATCGCTGACCAAGCGCGCACTATCCGTATCCCTGTGCATATGATTGAAACCATCAATAAGATGAATCGTATTAGCCGTCAGATTCTGCAAGAAACAGGCTTAGAGCCTGATCCAGCAACATTGGCAGAAAAGATGGAAATGCCAGAAGACAAAATTCGTAAGATCCTAAAAATCAGCAAAGAGCCGATTTCTATGGAAACCCCAATCGGTGACGATGATGACTCCCATTTGGGTGACTTTATTGAAGACAGTGTTACTTTGGCACCAGTTGACGCGGCGGTTTATGCCAGTTTGCGTGACGCAACCAAAGAGGTATTGGAATCACTCACACCACGTGAAGCAAAAGTCTTGCGTATGCGTTTTGGTATTGAGATGAATACTGACCATACCTTAGAGGAAGTGGGTAAACAGTTTGATGTGACGCGTGAGCGTATTCGTCAGATAGAAGCTAAGGCTTTGCGTAAATTGCGCCATCCAACACGTTCTGAGCGCCTACGTAGTTTCTTGGAGAATGGTCAGGATTAATCAGTTTCGGGCCTATAGCTCAGTTGGTTAGAGCAGAGGACTCATAATCCTTTGGTCCCAGGTTCAAGTCCTGGTGGGCCCACCAAATGACCCCAGTTAGTGATAACTGGGGTTTTTTATTGCCTTATTTTTGTGTAATCAGTAATAGTTTTAATGGGTCAATTTTGTCACCGTTTCGCATCGTTTCAAAATGCAAATGTGGGCCGGTCGATTTCCCTGTATTCCCGGTGGTTCCAAGATAGTCGCCCTGTTGAATGAGGCTTCCTTGTTTAACAGCTACAGATTGCAGATGAGCATAGCGAGTCGTGAAACCATCGGCATGCTCTAAAATTAGCTGTGTACCATATTCAGGGTTCGAGCTGATTTGAGTAATTTTGCCGGAAGCAGCCGCATAAAAAGGTGTCCCTATCGGTGCACTTAAATCGATTCCTGGGTGAAAGCTAGGCATCGCACTCATGGGGTCAGTTCTCTTGCCAAATCCACTTGCCATTAAAATTTCGCCATGCAACGGGGCTTTGATGGGCTTTGATTCAAGCCATGCAATATAACGAGACAACTGATCAATGTCTTGTTCTGATACTTTGTTAAGCCTTCTCATTTGTTTAGCTGTTATCGACAACGCTTTCAATGTACTCGTTTGATTTAATGCTAAAAGCTCTGGATATGATCCTTCCAAACTAAATCGATCACTTTCTTTACGCAGCATGGCTGGTGTTGCTATCTCAGATAAGCGTTTGTTGAGTTGTAACAATTGATAGATCTTTTGTCGATTGGATTCTAGTTGTTGATTCAATTCATTTAGCTTTAATCGATATAGCGCATGAAGATTTTCTAGCTCGACAGCGGTATGTAGATTCCCCAATTTTCTAGCGATAGATGGGTCATATTCAATCGCCATACGGAAACCGAAAAACTGTAATGCTATGCCAAGACCCAAAATAACCGAGACCATGATTGTGGACATCACGACAAGTTTTTTAAACGTGATATTGATAGACTTAATCTGACCTACAGAGCTTGATACCCAAAAGATTTGCATTCGAATTTTACGCGCTATGATGATTACGTTCTTTTTGATTGGGAATCAGATCTAAAACATTATCTTTCTCTTGCTGGGGAATTTCGTTCAGTTTGCCCAAAATTTTGCATCCGACTTCTATTCCGATACTTCCATAAGTAATTTCACCTTCGATTCTTGAAGATGCTAATAACTCGACTCGATTATTGGAAAAAATATTACCTTTAACATAGCCGGAGATAATGACGTGTTGCCCATGAATATTGCCATTGATACGACCAGATTGGGAAATTGCCACGGTGGCTTTTTTCCCATCGTCCTGAATGATGTTGCCATTAAGAATGCCGTCTATTCTCACGCCTTCGGAGATATTTAAATTTCCATCAATGCGAATAGTTTTGCCTATGATAGTCTCGAAGCGCTCTACTGATTTTCCTAAAGGATTCTTTTTCTTTGAAGAGAACACAATATCAACCCCCCAACTAGAACAAGTGGTTAATTATGATATGCTATTTCTTGAATAATATAAACAACAAAATAGTCATTTATCTCTGCCTGTCCATCTTTTGCTTTTGTTCACCAATTTAAATAATTAGGCATGCCAAGTAAGCTAGTACAAACGATAAAAGGCGCAAAAGGTATCCGTGTATTCTCGATATTTTTTCCCATTAAAAGTGCGGGTAGCTGGCAAGCGATTACAAGTAAGCATGAAAAAAACAGAGTCACGAATAATGACTCCCAACCCATCCAACTTCCGATAGCAGAGATTAGTTTCATATCGCCATACCCTATCCCTTGTTGTTTTTTAAACCAGAAGAATAATTGACTCGGAATCCATAAAATTAAATAACCGATGATTGCACCTTTGACCGCATTGGCTAGACCAACAGTTTGCGTGGCGGGAAAAATTTGTACACTCAGGCCTATCCATACAAGGCTCAGGGTGACGACATCCGGCAAGACTTGTTCGAGACAATCAATAATCGCCAACATCATCAGGACGCAGACAAAAAAATAGCTGATTAGCCATATAAAATTTTCTGTTGAGCGCATGTGGAAGTAATAAGAGATTAATAGGCACGCACAAAAAATAGAAAGCCATAAATCGTCAACTTTGAAATATGTTGGAATTTTAAATTTTGACAAAGGGTGTATCAGTGGCGCTTGCATTTGATCTATACGCAACCAGTTCTGTTCTTGCCAACGCAAATGCTCAGGTAGCGCAATGATTAAAAAACGCATCAATATTGTAGTGACTAGGCTAATTAGAATAATTGACATGTCATGGTCCCAAGAAATGAATCAATCTGTGTGTAGATAAATAAATAGCTAACAGTAAGCAGGCTTATTATGAATAATATAAACCACATTGAAAATCCATCTCATTGTTTTTTTTAGAATCAAAACTATGTTTGGGGCATAATTTATAAAAAACATTTTTGTTACTTATCTATGTTTGGGGGTGAATATGATGTCTAGCCAACTAGAAAAGTTATTTCAGGAATTATTGATAGAAGCTGATATTGAGCTCAATGGCACGCGACCTTGGGATATCCAAATAAAAAATAAATACGCCATCAACAATATATTAAGTAGAGGAAATCTCGGTTTGGGTGAGTCCTATATGTTGGGCGAGTGGGACGTAGCTGCCTTAGATGAGTTCTTCTTCCATATTCTGCGCGCTGAGCTTCATCAACGAGTGCGCCCGGTGAGACTTATTTTTCACGCCTTGCAGTTTAAGTTATTCAACAAACAGAGTAGGGCGAGAGCATGGCAAGTGGGCGAGCACCACTATGATATTGGTAATGATCTATACCAAGCCATGTTGGATAAGCGCATGACATACACCTGTGGATATTGGGCGAAGGCGAAAAATCTCAATCAAGCACAGCAAGATAAGCTAGAACTGATTTGCCAAAAATTAGCTTTACAGCCAGGAATGCGATTGCTGGATATAGGCTGTGGTTGGGGAAGTTTGATGGCGTATGCAGCTGAAAAATATAAGGTGAGCTGTGTGGGTGTAACCATCTCGCGTCAGCAAATAGAGTTGGGCCAACAACGTTGCAAAGGCCTACCAGTCGAGTTCCGTTTTCAAGATTATCGTGATTTACACGAGAAATTCGATGTCATCGCCAGCGTGGGTATGTTTGAGCATGTGGGTAGAAAAAATTATTCAACGTTTATGCAAGTGGCTGAGCGTTGCTTAGAGGACGATGGCCTGTTTTTACTGCACACCATTGGTAAAAATGTGACCGATAGCGTACCTGACCCATGGATCAATCGCTATATATTCCCCAATGGAGACTTACCTTCCATCAAGCAAATTGCACAAGCAATAGAAGATTATTTTATTGTCGAAGATCTGCATAACTTTGGGGCTGATTACGATAAGACATTGATGGCTTGGTATCAAAATTTTCAGCGTCACTGGCCAAAGTTTTCGGCACAATATGGCGAAAAATTTTATCGAATGTGGAAATATTATTTGCTCTCATGTGCCGGCGCATTCCGCGCTAGAGACATTCAATTATGGCAGTGGGTATTGTCCAAAAAAGGTGTGCTGGGAGGATATCGTCGCCCAGCTTTTTAGCGGCTAGCTTGGCGCATAGTGACAAATTCTTCAGCGGCACTGGGGTGTATGCCAAGCGTTGCATCAAAGTTGGCTTTAGTAGCCCCCGCTGTCATGGCAATCGCAAGTCCCTGAATAATCTCTGCGGCTGCATCGCCCACCATATGTGCACCTACGACCAAATCATTAGAAGTTTGCACAATCAACTTCATCCAAACGCGATCTGATAAGCCTGAAAGCGTATGCTTCATTGGTCTGAACTGCGTGGTAAATATGTTGAGATCTTGACCATATTTTTGTATGGCCTGTTCTTCAGTAAGTCCCACGCAGGCATATTCAGGGTGAGAAAAAATCGCAGTCGGTATATTGGCAGGTGCTGGTTTGGCACTATCGCTATAAATCAGATTGACCCAACGGCTGGCATCCGCCAAAGCTAAGGGGGTTAACTGTATACTATTTGCCACATCCCCCAAGGCGTAAATGCTGGCAATATTGCTTTGATAATGCTCGTTTACTCGAATCCGCCCATCTTGCTCACACGCCAAACCTAAAGCGGATAATCCCAATTGATGGGTATTAGCGCGTCTGCCAGTGGCAAACAGCACAGCATGCGTTGCCAAGATTTGCCCATCATCAAGCATTAACTCGAGTTGCTGATGGGATTGCTTGATTGAGACTAGACGTCTCTCGCTAAGAATATTGATGCCATGGTGCGACATTTGTTGCGAAATAAATGCTCTGGCCTCTTGGTCAAAACCGTTCAATATCAGTGGATATTTATCGATGAGGGTGATTTTTACCCCCAGCCTGTGCAATATACCGGCAAACTCCACACCGATATAACCTGCGCCAACAATGGTCATCGATGGCGGAAGCTGGTCTAGATAAAAGATATCATCAGACACCATGCCAAATTGCTTGCCGGGAATATCGGGTATGTTGGGACTAGCCCCCGTGGCGATCAAGATACGCTCAGCAGAATAATGTTTACCTTCTACGCTGACTTGTCTGGGACCAGTTATTTCCGCGTGCCCCTCAATTAGGGTAGCCCCCGATTCGCGCAGCATTTTTTCATAGATGCTTTGTAATCGAGCGATTTCTTTATTTTTATTTTCGACCAGTGTTTGCCAGTTAAATTGTGGATTTAATCCTTGCCATCCAAAGCCTGCAGAGGCTTTGAATTGCTCGGCAAAATCTGCAGCATAGACGAATAATTTTTTGGGTACGCAGCCTATATTGACGCAAGTCCCACCATAAAAACGTTGCTCGCAAATAGCGACTTTTTTGCCCAAGCCAGCGGCTGTGCGTGCCGCTCGTACTCCACCCGAGCCAGCCCCAATCACAATTAAATCAAAATCATAGGCTGACATTAATAAGCACTTCTGGCATGGTTGGGTTGATCAGGCCTTAGGTCGAAGGCAATGCAAATACGCTCCTCATCTGAGGAGAAAGGAATCGTTCTATGAAACAGCGACGAAGGAAACAGGACGATGTCGCCTACGTTGGGGACGACATGCGCGACAGGAAAGTTTTGGTGTTTTTGCGGGTAAGCGTCACCATGTGTGCCATATTCAAAAGCGCCTTCATCAGGCGACTGTTTGTTTTTTGGCATGGCCAAATACACCGCGCCACTAATCCAGCCTATTTCATGAATATGTGAATCTAGATGACCCCCCTGACGCATCTTTACATACCATGAGCTAGTGAATTCCAGCTCTTTGGGGAAAGACTTGATCAGCTCACAGTCTGCCCCGGCAAACTTTTCTCGGTACAGCATAAATTGCTGTTTGACCAACTCTGCAAGCTTTCTAAAAGAGGCTTCCGGACGTTTAAATAAATTACCAGCAGACTGTTTTCCGTTATGCAACATCCCTTGCACTCGTTCAGCAATCTCGGTGTTATTGATATCGTCTAACAAGGCTTTCAGCAATGGGCTATTTGGCTCAGATAATTCTGGAATGCTGGCTCGGTAGACAAAATCTAGACCATTTTTGCAAAAATTATACGGGTCTTCAGTGCCAAAATTGAGGGCGTAATGCGTAGACAGAGTGGCCATAAAGGGGGCGATATGTGGCCCATTTTTGACCGTCTCATCCAAACGCTTTTTGAAGTCATCAAATCTTTCAGCTTTATAAAGACAGTACATACTGCGTTCGAACCAGTCATCCAACTGGCTGCGCTCAAAGAATTCGACAGCTTCGTCAAAGCGTTTGGCAAGATATAAAAACTCACCCATATTGTAGTTGGCATTTGGATGGTTGGGATTTAAGGCTAATGTTTGTTGATACTGACTGACCGCATCTTGCATATCGCCGCGGTCACGCAATGTTTCACCTAAATTGCAATAGGCATCGGCATAGTTGGGGAATAGCTTAATCGCTTGTTGGTAACTGTCGATGGCCTCATCCAGCTTGCCTTCATCACGCAAAGCGGTGCCGAGGTTGAAATAGCCACGGGCATCCTGATGTATCGCGAGCGCCTTGCGGTAAAAGACAATGGCTTGAGCTAAATCACCTTGCTTTTGGTACAAAGTCCCAATGTTGCCATAGGCTTCAAAAAAGCCTGGCTCTAATTGAATCGCTTTTTGATAACTTGCAATGGCTTCGTCAGCCGAGCCCGCATTGCTGAGGGCAATCCCAAGATTGAAGTGAAGGTCGGGAATATTGGCTTGTAGTGCAATGCCTTTACGATAGGACGTTACAGCTTCGGCATGCTTACCTTGGCCATCCAGCGCTATGCCCAGCAGGTTATATAACATAAAGAAATTGCCTGCATTCTGTAGCAAGCTTTTGGCTTTAGATTCCGCTTGGGCAAGTTGGCCGCTGTTAATCAGCTGCATCAATTGTTGCAGCTCAAACTGGCTGGGTTGTTTGTTGGATATCGCCATACTCTCGTCGCTCTAAATATTGTTTAATCTTGTACGGATAAATGTTGGTGCTTAAGCTGCTGCGCCAAATGCTTTAGAAAGCGCATAGCCACTTGAGGTTCATTCAATATCAATGATTGCGTAATGTCCTGTTCAATGACCAAAATATTTGCGTAATCCGATTCCACCACAGCATCAGCAATCCGGATAGTATCAGTGAGTAGGGCCATCTCACCAAAGTAATCCCCTTTTTCCATCGTGCGCATTAATTTGCCATCTAGGTATAAGCTAATCTCGCCAGTCACAATATAGAAAAGATGGTGACCATGTTGTCCAGCCTTAAAAATCATTTCACCACGTTTGTAGGTTTTGCCGTAGCGATCAAACAAGTTACGCACATAAGGAACATATTCGCCTTTCTTCTCGCTGAACAGTCTTCTCAGTAGTAGCAAATCCTGTCGGTTCAGAGTGGCAATCAGCTCAGTTCCCAATATAAAAATAATGAATGAGTAATATAACCAAGCCAGCGAAATAAACAGATTTTTCATACTGCCAAAAATGGCTCCGTAAGAATGGTTCACATTGATGAGTTCATTGAACAGAGGCTTTACAGCGACCCACAGGGTTGCAGTCAGCAAAGAACCCAGAACCAACCAACGTGGCTCAACTTTGACCGGAAAGAAAAGTTGATAAAAGATGCCTAACAATAAAGCAATGATGAGTACCGCACCGATCAGCTCAAACCAAATACTGCGCACCATGGCGATATTAAATAAGCCCAGTAGCTTACTCAGAGCCAAATCCAAAAAGGTGAAAATAAAAAACATTAATAAGATACCGACCACGGCCAATACGTCCTGTAGGGCTTTTTTTAAGAAGGATGGATGTTCTGAAATGGCGCAAATCGTATAAAAAGTATTTCTTAATGTGCTAGCTAAAGGAATAGATATCCATAACAACAGCACCCCACCCACTGCACTCCAAGCAGTTTTGTGGCTGGCTGCGCGATAAATTTCGGTCATGATGCGGCGACTTAGCTTAGGCTCTAAGTTGTTGGTGATAATGGCAATCTCATGAACAGCATGACTCGATGAAATGACTAGGGAGCTGATAATGAAAAATAAGATGAGGGCCATTGGAATCATGGCAAACATCGAATAAAAAGATAATGAGGCAGAAGTGATTAGGCCTCTATGAAGGTTAAATGCATTGAGCGTCTCTTTTAGAATAAATAGCGAGTGATTAAATTTCAACGTGTTGAATACCTTATATATGTTGTGGTGTTAATTTTATCTATTCACTGAATGTTTAAAATTTTCAGTCGCATTAACCAAGGCGGATGTCACTCCAGGTTCCATGGCAGAGTGACCTGCATCAGCAATGATTTCTAAGTGAGCGTGCGGGGTTTGATGAAACAATTCCCAAGCTGTTTTCGGCGGGCAAACCATATCATACCTGCCTTGAATAATCGTCATAGGAATGTTGCTTAACTGCTTACAGCTTTTAAGTACTGCATCGCCATCTATAAAACAATGATTTTGGATGTAATGAATTTGTACTCGCGCTCTAGCAATTTCCACTTCAACAGGCGTAGTGCTTGCGCCACTCTCGCGTGGCATCAGGGTCATGATGGACGATTCATAATGATTCCAAGCGACTGCGGCTGGACCAGCAATATCTGGATCAGCATCAAAAACCAATTCTGCATAGCTCTGCAAGATATTCTGACGTTTGTCAGCCTCAAGGTAGTTCGCCCATTTAGCCCAGGCTTCAGGGAAAAAATGTTGGGCATCATGCATAAACCACTTAAGTTCATCGGGACGGCTTAAGAATATTCCACGAAGAATTAAACCAGAGATAGATTGCGGGTGATGAATGGCATAGACAAGCGCCAAAGTGCTGCCCCAAGACCCCCCAAACACCATCCATCGGGAAATATTCAGGTGTTTTCTTAATGCTTCAATATCTTCAATTAAATCCTGAGTTGTATTGTTTTCAATGCAACCAGCCGGCATGCTTCTCCCACAACCACGCTGATCAAAAAGAACAATTCGATAAAATTCGGGATCAAAAAATCTTCTTTGCGCAGCATTACAGCCACTGCCGGGGCCGCCATGCAGAAAAATCACTGGATAACCCTTGGGATTCCCACATTCCTCGTAATAAAGAGTATGTTGCTCAGTTACATTTAGATAGGCCGAATTAAAAATATTTAACTCAGGGAATAAATTTTTTAACACTGTTTGCATTGGGGTTTTTTAATTTAACCTATTGATAATTAATAAAAAAGTATTTAATTCGGGTCTTCAACATTAAAAACATAACAAATTTGTTAAGAAAAATGTAAATAAATTGTAAATAGACTATTGCAAATCATTTTTGACTGTTCTAATATTTCGGAACGCCCACTTAGGTGGTGCGAAAGTAATGAGTAGTTTAACTAATCATTGCTTTGTTGTTAAACCCTAAAGTAGTAACAACTATGGAGATTTAAAAAATGGAGATGAGCAAAATCAAATTAGCTCTAGGTATGGTATTAGGTGCTTCATTGGCAATGCCAATGGTTGCATCTGCTGCCGCTGACCAAGAAGCTGCAGCAAAAGATCCAAACAACTGGGCAAGCCCACGTGCTAATAACCTGAACCACGGTTATACTCAGTTGACACAAATCAACCAAGCTAACGTTAAAAACGTTAAAGCAGCTTGGACATTTGCTACCGGTGTAAACCGTGGTCACGAAGGTGCACCATTGGTTATCGGTAACATGATGTACGTTCACACAGCGTTCCCAAACAACGTTTACGCTTTGGACTTGAACGACAATCAAAAGATCGTTTGGTCTTATTTCCCTAAACAAGATCCATCAGTACAAGCTGTATTGTGCTGTGACAACGTTAGCCGTGGTCTTGGTTTCGGCGATGGCAAGATTTTCTTGCAACAAAACGATGGTAACTTGGTTGCTTTAGATGCTAAGACTGGTGCTAAAGTTTGGTCTGTACAAAACACAGATCCAAAAGTAGGTGCTACTAACACTAACGCTCCTCACGTTTACAAAGACAAGATCTTGACAGGTTGTTCTGGTGCTGAATTCGGCGTACGCTGCTTCATCGCTGCATACAACATCAAGGACGGTTCTTTGGCATGGAAAGCATACTCAACAGGTCCAGATTCTGAAGTGTTGATCGGTGCTGACTTCAACAAAGAAAACCCAGCTTTCTCAGCATTGTCAGTTTACGAAGACGTAAACGGCGGTAACAAGCAAGGCGGTTCTTTCAAGAAGTTGCCAAATGACAAGTTAAAAGTTGGCGAAAAAGACCTTGGTACACGTACATGGTTGAAACCACAAGCAGTTAAAGATGGTTGGCAACATGGTGGTGGTTCCGTTTGGGGCTGGTGGCCATATGATCCAAAGACAAACTTAGTGTACTACGGTACAGGTAACCCATCTGTTTGGAACCCAGACGTACGTCCAGGTGACAACAAGTGGTCTATGACTGTATTCGCACGTGATTTGGATACAGGTATGGCACGTTGGGGCATGCAAATGACTCCACACGATGAGTGGGACTATGACGGTATTAACGAAGTGATCTTGTTCGAAAAGAACGGCAAGATGTACGCTAACCACATGGACCGTAACGGCTTTGTATACACATGGCAAGCTGACAACGGTACTTTGGTAGTTGCAAACAAAGTTCACAAGTTCGTTAACTGGGCTACAGACGTTGATCTGAAGACTGGTGTACCTAACAAGTTAGCTTCTGCTTCTACACACCAAGACTACAACGCTAAAGGCGTATGTCCTGCTGCTTTGGGTACTAAAGACCAACAGCCAGCTGCATACAGCCCACGTACAGGCTTGATGTACATTCCATTGAACCACGTATGTATGACATACGAGCCAGTTGAATCCAAATACGTTGCTGGTCAACCATGGGTTGGTGCTACATTGACCATGTTTGCTGGTCCAGACGGCGTAATGGGTGGTTTCACTGCTTGGGACCCAATGAAGGGTACTAACGTTTGGTACAACAAAGAGAAGTTCTCTGCATGGGGCGGTGTAATGACTACTGCTTCTGATTTGGTGTTCTACGGTACTTTGGATCGTTGGTTCAAGGCTGTTGATGCTAAGTCTGGTAAAGAACTATGGAAATTCCAAGTTGGTTCCGGTGTGATTGGTAATGCATTC
>JACCEE010676223.1_pt1 | contig 31364 bp, 34 predicted proteins | sample 7449931 | NCBI WGS metagenome assembly JACCEE01 (sample SAMN15323457, study PRJNA562643) | freshwater metagenome | isolation source: river surface water | place: USA:Blue River Watershed | collected 2017-08-19 | reverse complement strand
TTACCTCTAGGTACCTGACTTAACTTTGGTGCACTTGCAATTTCTGCCGAAATTTCAGCATCAGTCGGCGCAATTATTTGGGAACCAAAGTAATTAATTCCAGATACCTTGCCGCCTAAATAAACTTTATAACCATTATCTTGAGGTGGATTGTGGCTTGCGGTAACCATAACGCCAACATCACAATTTAGTTTTCGCACCGCAAATGCTAAAACTGGAGTAGGTAAAGGGCGAGGTAGCACATAGGCTTTAAAACCCGCTCCACTCATAATTTCCGCAGTATCTTTAGTGAAATCTTCTGACCCGTATCTTGCATCCCGGCCAATTACAATTGAATTAAGCGAATTCTTCTTCATAAAACTACTTAATCCGGCTGCCGTCTTAGAGACGACTGCGCGATTCATTCGTGATGGACCTGGCCCAAGTGCGCCACGCAATCCTGCGGTACCAAATTGCAAAAAACCTTGGAAACAATTCTCAATTTTTCCTACATCATCTGCCTGCAACCATTGTGCTAGCTCTTCACGTGTTTTTTGATCTGGATCTTCTTCGATCCAGGCCATAACTTCAGCTCTTAATTCCTTTGAAATCACAGATTTGCCCAACTTCGTAGCTCTGCAATGTAATCAGATGGGGCGCCCGCTTCTTCTGCAGCATTGATCATGATTTCCAGGTATCTAGAAGATGGTTTTCCACCTTCGAATGAGTTGAGAACATATACATAACAGAGTTGAGATCCACTTAGAGCATCAACTCGAACTCTAATTTTTGAATATAAATTGGTATTAACGCCTTCCCACTCATCGAGATTTGCTTCATCATCTTTAGTTAAATCGTAAATAGAAACAAAAACGCTCGAGAGCATATCTTCAGCAAGTGTTGCTATTGCGCCTTCCCAGCCGATTTCCTCGCCACCAAAAGTTAATCTCCAACCTTTTAACCAACCCGTGCCAAGGTGCGGCGAATGTGGTGCGCGTTGCAACATCTGACGTGGATCAAGATTAGAACCATATGCTGCATATAAAGTCATGAGGCGCTCTTTACAAAATCAAACCAGTTGTAACCTAATTTATTAAATGCTCCACGAAGTAATGGTAAAGACAAGCCAATGACATTTGAAGTTTCACCAATAATCTTGCTTATAAATGGAGCACTTAAGCCATCCAAAGTAAACCCTCCTGCAACATTTAAGGGTTCTCCGGTCGCAACATAACCAGCAATATCAACATCGCTCATTTTCGAAAAGTGAACTTCAGTTGCTGCTACATCACTAATTTCAATATTCTTAGTTGTGTCGATAATGCAATGACCGGTGTATAAAGTTCCAGATTTACCGCTTAACATTTTTGCTCTTGCTGTTGCCACTTCTGGCGTGATTGGTTTGCCAAGAGATTTTCCTTCAAACTCAAAGGTTGAATCGCAACCAATAATAATTGCGGGAAAATCAATCATCGTTCTTACGGTATGAGCTTTTACGATCGCTAGTGCAACCACCAGCTCTCTTGGCGATAGCTCTGAATATTCAGAACTTTCTTCATCGACCCCACTAACGATAATTTCTGGAGTTATTCCTGCGCTCTTAAGTAATCGGCTCCTAGATGGTGATGCCGATGCAAGAACAATTCGAGGCAGTGCCATATAGCCACGATTCTATCTGGGGTATCTTCGTATCGTGCTAGCCCCAATTTCCTGCTACGAAGAGATAGTTAATTTGGTCGAATCGGCCGCGAAGAATCTCGGAGTTGCAGCAAACCTACAAACGCAAGCTGTTATACGCATCTCAAATCAGCCGTATTACTGCATCTTTGCAGCAGTAACAGAGCATAAACAAGCGATTTCATATCCCGCATCAAAGCATTACAACTATCGAAATCGACTTATCAGCGTCCCGTCGGATTTAACGGAACACAAGAATTTTGAACTACAAAGTTTTGTAAATTCCGATCTACTTGGTAATCCTCCTGGGATTTGGATCTATTTCTTTGATAAGTCAGGATCATTAGTTTCTCGAAGCTCTACTCTTGGTGAAGAGACCTTGTGGACTTTGCACTATTCAATAACCGATATTTATGAAAATGCGGTTCGTACTATTCATGATTTACCGTTAGGTAATTGTGCTTCCTGGACAGGCAAATGGGCTGCACTTACTTATCAGGCTCCTGCAAATTTGGATATGCAAAAACCTTATCTACATCTCTTTGCGCATAACCCAAATTACAAACTTCATAGATTCTCATCTCATCACGGGTTTATTTCAGTAAGCGGTAGTGGTGACTTAATTGACGAAATTACTCATGCGGTTGATTATTTAGAAGGAATAATTAACGAGTAGACCTTCCGAGTCCACGGAACTTCCAACCTGCTGACTGCCACTTTTTCTTATCTAATGCATTTCGGCCATCAATAATTATTTTCTGTTTCACCAAGTTTCCGATAATTTTTGGATCGAGTTCTCGGTACTCTTTCCATTCAGTTAGATGAAGCAAGACATCAGAATCAGCTACGCACTCCATAACATCTGCGACATAATTCAAATTTGGAATTTTCGCCCGAGCATTAGCAATCGCCTTCGGGTCATGAACTTTTACTTCAGCGCCCGCTGCAGATATCTGTGATGCGATATCAAGCGCTGGGGAATCGCGCACATCATCACTATCTGGCTTAAATGCAGCTCCCAAAACCGCAATTTTTCGGCTTTTTAGATCTTCGCCTAAGTCACTTCGAACTATATCTATGACCCTCTGTCGTGCTCTCAAATTAATTGAATCAATTTCGCGAAGAAATTCGAGCGATTGCTTCGCCCCTAATTCTTCAGATCGAGCCATAAATGCTCTGATGTCTTTTGGTAAACAACCGCCGCCGAAGCCAATTCCTGCTTGCAAAAACTTTGGTCCAATTCGAGGGTCGTACCCAATCGCCTCTGCTAAGACAGTTACATCTCCGCCAGCCACTTCACAGATTTCGGCCATCGCATTGATAAAGGAAATTTTCGTTGCTAAGAATGAGTTTGCAGCAACTTTTACTAATTCAGCAGTTGGTAGGTCGGCGCGAATCCAAGGTACTCCAGCTGCAATGAGTTTTGCATAAACTTCCTTTAGTTTATTTTCGGCAGAATCAGAGTTCACACCGACAACTAGTCGATTAGGACGCAGAGTATCTTCGATTGCAAAGCCTTCTCTGAGAAATTCCGGATTCCATGCCAGCTCTGCTTTGGAATTTGCGCCTTGCAACATATGAGCAAGTTTGGCCGCCGTTCCAACCGGAACAGTTGATTTTCCAACTACAAGTGATTCTGGTTTGGTAAATGGTGCGATCGCAGTAATTGCAGACTCCACATAGCTTAAATCTGCGGCAAGACTATTTTTTTGTTGAGGGGTACCGACGCAGATGAAATGAATGTCGCAATCAGAAACCTTTGAAAAATCAGTCGTGAAATTTAGACGCCCCGTTGCCAATTCGATTTTTAGAAGTTGATCAAGACCTGGTTCATAGAAGGGGACTTCGCCTCTTGATAAAGAAGCGATTTTCTCGCTATTGGTATCGACGCCAATTACTTCAAAGCCAAGTGAAGACATGGCAGCGGCATGGGTCGCGCCCAAATAACCAGTACCGATTACCGATAATTTCATTGGCATCACTCTACAGCGCAGGGATTATCGGCAGCCGTTCCAGTCTTAAATTTATCCACGATAGATGGTGACGCTGATGGTTCGGGCTTAACTTTATCAATCAAAGCTTCATCATTTTTGATTCGTTCAAAGAGTTCGGGAGCAAGAATTGGATCCCAGAGAACCGAAGCACTAACTCCATTTTTGTTGTAGTTGTAATACTTCAAGGGAATTGTCAAAGTGCGCACATTCTTCGCCGACAAGTTTCGCAGTTGTTTGCCAAGAGTTAACAAGTCTCCTTGGGAAAGTCCAGAATCAGTTGTGATACTGGCAAGTGCTGAATTTAAGAAATCAACCAACTTAATTGGATTTAATAAAACTCCAGCACTGGTTGCTTTTCGTAACATCGCGCCGGCAAACTCTTGTTGACGCTTCATTCTGCCAAGATCGCCCAAACCGTCAAAGGTGCGAGTTCTTACATATTTCAATGAATCAATTCCATCAAGAAGATGGCGACCAGCAGGAAGAACTAGATGGCTCTTCGGATCGTCAATATCTCGTTTGGTGCAAATTTCGACGCCACCTAAGGCATCGACCATTCTGACAAAACCAACGAAATTTATTTCAACGTAATGATCGATGCGAAGTCCAGACATCTCTTCAAAAGTTTGAATTAAGAGTGGTGCGCCGCCCCAGTTATAAGCCGAATTTATCTTTGAATATGAAGCGGGGATAATTTTCTCTGAACTTATTGATTTATGTTCGGGGATTAATGCAAAGGTATCTCTAGGTATCGAAATGATTGCAGCTTTATCGCGCTTCTTTGAGATATGAATCAACAACATGGTGTCAGAACGCTTTCCTGCAGCAACTTTTGTGGTTCCCACGCGTAATCTTCTGGATTCTGCTCTTGTTAAACCTTCGCGAGTATCAGAACCAACCACCAAGTAATTAACAGCAGAGGAAGCCTTCTCCGGACGATCTTTGAGATCTTTAAAGACATCTATTTTGGGAATTGCAGCGGTAATTCGACCTAATCCAAACCATGATGCGCCTGAGATCACCACAATTGATATGGAAAGAATGGTGAAAAATCGAATCAGGCGCGGTGATTTCACGACGCAAGACTAGTCAAGCGATAGCGTTTGGCTGTTATGAATGCTCAAAATTCACTGAGTGAATCTGCCCACGGGCATCAACTCCCACCAGTTTCAGTGATCCTGACCGTCGCCAATGAAGCTGCTCACTTGGAATCTGCAATCAATGCGATCTTAGATTCGCGATATGAAGGCGAAATTGAAGTCGCAATCGCAGTTGGACCTTCTAATGATGGCACTTTCGAAATCGCTGAAAATTTAAGCGCCACTGATAATCGAATTAAAGTCATCAAGAATCCAAGCGGTCGTACTCCGGATGGTTTAAATGCAGCTATCGAGGCAACCAAACATGAAATTATTGTGCGAGTCGATGGACATTCAGAAATTTCAAAAGATTACATTGATAAAGCGGTAAAGATTTTGCAAGAAACTGGGGCGGTTAATGTCGGTGGCATCATGGCTGCAGAAGGAATTACTCCTTTTCAACGTGCCGTCGCAAGGGCAATGCGCTCGCCGATTGGAGTAGGACCAGCAAGATTCCATACGGGTGGTTCAGCCGGAAGCACAGATACCGTTTATTTAGGAGTTTTTAAGAGATCTGCTTTGGATGCAATTGGTGGATATGACAAAAGATTTACTCGAGCTCAAGATTGGGAGCTAAATTATCGATTACGAAGCAATGGTGGATTGATCTGGTTTGATCCTTCATTACAAGTTACATATAGACCGAGAAAAAACCCGCGTGCACTCGCTTCGCAATATTTCCAATATGGAAGATGGCGTTCCGCAGTACTACGTCACCACAAGAAAGCGGCCAATGCGAGGTATCTTGCGCCGCCACTTAATTTAATTGCGCAACTGATTTCAATGACTCTTGGTGTATTTGTAAACCCAATTTTCTTTCTACTTCCAATGATTTATCTATCTGCAATTTTGATTGCTTCATTAATACTTGGAAAAGGCTGGAACGAGAAGTTTCGATTACCATTAGTTTTGATAATCATGCATTTTTCCTGGGGATTTGGTTTCATCACATCGCCTCGCACCCTAATTTCCAGATAAATCAAAGGTTGCTCAGGTACCCTAATTAGTATGCGCAAAAAAGTACGTCGACTTTTGGTTGCCGTTTTACTTGCCAGTCTGCTAACTGGAGAATCGCCAGCTCGCGCCTTTGAAATACCTACTGAATTTGTTTTTAACGGTTCTGGTTATGGCCACGGTGTAGGTATGAGTCAGATCGGTGCACGCGGCCTTGCTATGGAAGGAAAAAGTGCCGCTGAAATTCTGGGATATTTCTATCCCGGAACACAAATAACTCCTTATCCTGACAATCAACTAATCAGAGTAAATATTTCAAATCAGGCGCTTAATGCAACGATAAGTCTAGAGAAATCAATCGGAAGCTTTACTTTATATCAAGGAGATATTCCCTTATCCGAAAGTCCAGAACCATTCGGTCAATATGACGGAACTGTAACGGCAACTTTTACAAATTTATCTGGCCAGATAATTCCATTCCTCACTTCGCCAACTGCCAAATTTGCACCGATACCAGCAAATAAATCATGGACGATTCGTTGGGATCCCCAATCTGTCGTTGTTATGAAGAGCGGAGATAAGAGCGGACGTTATAAATATGGTCAGATGACATTTAAGAGCGTTACTACTGCTGTTACATCTTATTTAGCAGTCACCACAACTCTTAGATTGCACGATGAATATCTGTGGGGAATTGGCGAAGTTCCATCTTCTTGGCCGCCAGCAGCTTTAGAAGCCCAAGCGATTGCCGCGCGAACTTATGCGCTAAATAAAGTTCCAAGAGTTCGTGCGGAATGTGACTGCAATATTTACAGCACCACAGTGGATCAGAACTTTGTTGGTTTCTCTAAAGAAAGCGAAGCAATCTACGGAATTCGCTGGAAAGATGCAGTGAACCGGACATTTGTTGATGCGGATAATTCTTTAGTTCTTACTCTCAACGGAAAACCGATAAACGCATTTTATTTTTCATCTAGCGGTGGAAAAACTCAGAATATTAAAGAAGTTTGGGGTACCGAATTTTCCTATCTGCAAGGCGTGCCTGATCCTTGGAGCTTAAATTCTGCAATTAACCCTCGATATTTCTCTTGGACAAGAGCTGTCACGCAACAAGTTATGGCAACAGCATTTAATCTTCCAGATGTAATTCGATACACAATCGATTCTCGCACCGCCACTGGAAGCGTCGCTCAAATAACTGGGTATTCAGTAACTGGCGCTCAACGAACACTAACTGGCGAAGTATTCAGAGGAAGAGTGAAGCTGCCATCTACTTGGATATTAAATAAAACGGAATTTCAAGTCGTCTTACCAAAGAAACTACAATTGCCATATTACGAATATATTGCTGGAAGTATTTAATTCTTGTGAAGCACTGAATTTAAACCGCCCCAGTCGCCGTTACGTTGAATTGCTTCCAACGCACCAGTCGTTGAATTGCGACGAAAAAGTAGATTATTAGCTCCGGATAACTCTCGGGCCTTAACGATCTTTCCATCTGGAAGGGTAATTTTTGAACCGGCCGTTACATAGATTCCAGCCTCAACAACACAATCATCGCCGAGGGATATTCCAAGACCGGAATTAGCACCTAGTAGTGAATTCTTTCCAATAGAGATAACTTCTTTGCCACCGCCACTTAAGGTTCCCATAATTGAAGCGCCGCCACCAATATCGCTTCCTTCTCCGACAATTACCCCAGCAGAGATTCGACCTTCGACCATCGATGCGCCAAGAGTTCCAGCATTGAAATTTACAAAACCTTCATGCATAACAGTGGTACCGCTTGCAAGATGTGCTCCAAGGCGAACTCGATCACCATCGGCAATTCTTACGCCTTCTGGAATTACGTAATCAACCATCCGTGGAAACTTATCTACGCCGTAAACCGCAAGGAAGCCATCGCGAGCCCGAAGTTCTTCTCTTACGCGGTCAAAATTTGCTACCTGGCATGGACCGCGCGAAGTCCAAACAACATTTGAAAGTAACGAGAAGAGTCCTTCTAGAGATGCTCCGTGTGGCCGAATTATTCGGTGAGAGAGGAGATGTAGCCGAAGATAAACATCTACTGCGTCAATTGGCGGCCTACTCAACTCTATTTCGCGCTCAACTAATTCTGTTTTAATTCCGCGAATCACATCTTCAGTTACAAGCTTTGTCAGATTTGGCGCAGAATTATCGGCAAGTTTGCCTAATCCAAGTTTCGAAAAATATGTATCAAGAACCGTGCCATCAGTAGCAATTGTCGCTACACCGTAACCATAGGCAAGGCTCATGGGCTTAAGGTATCAAGCGCGATGGCAACCACCCAAAAAATATAAGAAAGCCGTAGTGTGCGCATGTGAAAATTGCAGTCTATTGCGCCTCTTCCAAAACTGTATCTAGCGCTGCGCTACAACTTGGTTTTTCGCTTGGTGAAGCAATTGCAATCAATGGACATGAACTTGTTTGGGGCGGTGGTGCAATTTCAGTTATGGGTGAAGTTGCCAAAGGAGTTCGCTCTAAAGGCGGTCGGACTATTGGCGTCATACCTGAAAAGCTATTTAATGTGGAGTTTAAAGATGAAGAAGCAAGTGAGTTGCATATCGTTAAAGATATGCGCGAACGCAAGGGCAAAATTGAAGAGCTATCTGATGGATTCATCGCACTTCCAGGAGGACTCGGGACTCTAGAAGAATTATTTGAAATCTGGGTTGGACGCTACCTCGGATTCCATCAGAAACCGATAGCAGTGCTCGATCCAGAAAATATTTATGGCACGCTTCGAATCGCTTTAGCAGACCTTACCGATAAGAATTTTCTCAAACCTGGTCAACATGAACTCGTAAATTGGTGCACAACAATTTCTGAATCTATCAATCATATGGAATCAGGAAAATGATTAACGAATTTCGAATTACGATAAAAATCAAAGCGCCAGTAAATAAAGTTTGGAACGAACTTGTAACTTGGCGTAATCAAGGTAATTGGATGGCGCTAACCAAAGTTGAATCTTCAGATATTGGACCTGATGATTCAGGTATTGGAACAACAATTAAAGCCTTTACTGGAATTGGAAAGTTCGGAGTTTTAGATTTAATGAAGGTAACCGATTGGCAGCCACCTAATTTCTGTCGAGTTGATCATTATGGAAAAATCATAAAAGGCATTGGAGAATTCAAACTGACGGAAGTTGGCGATGAGACCCGATTTGATTGGTATGAAGAAATTATTGCGCCAAAGGCGTTCTTATTTATAGTTAAACCATTCATTCTCTTCGCGGTATTTCTATCTTTGAGAAAATTCGCAGGTTCAATCAACTGATACTTTTCAATTCTTTGGGTCGCCCCTTGTAGCCTTGGGTGGTGGCCGAAAAAGAGAAGTCGACGTTGGCAGAGCTAATTGCCTCGTTGCCAGAGGAAGAGCGGATCATTTTGATGTTGCACTTCGTCAAAAACCTCTCGGTCGGTGAAATCGCAGCCAAGATTGGGGTTCCCGAGCGCTCGGTTGCATCAGTTCTTGCTTCCGGTCGCGCTCGCCTTCGCTCCACACTCGATTTCCCCTCTCTCGACTAGATGCGCGATAATTCGCTCTCTTGTTTCACAGATCTAATTCAGTAAGAAAGAGGTCGAAATGGCAGCCATGAAACCCCGCACTGGCGATGGCCCAATGGAGGTCACCAAAGAGGCAAGAAGTTTGGTCATGCGAATTCCACTCGAGGGCGGAGGTCGCCTAGTCGTTGAATTAAATCAAGAAGAGGCAAGAAGTCTCGCCGACGTTTTAAACGCAGCCATCTCACTTATTAAGAAGTGATTCCATCGATTCCTAAACTGGGATTCCGAAGTATTTCCGGAACTCCTTCTACTGGAGCGTTGAAAGATATAACGCACCTAGCAATTCCATTTACAGATTCAATTGAGATATCAAAATCTTGGCAGAAATTTCTTGAGAAAGAATTTAATTTTTCATTTAAGGAAGAATTTACGGATGCAGTCCCAGCCCCGTCAGGCAAAGCTGGAGAATTTTTCGAAATAGTAATTCGCGGTGAGTCTAAGTTGAAAAGAATTTATTTAGTAGGCGTTGGTGAGCGTAAAGATATTGATCTGCGAAAAATCGGTGCCACATTAGGGAGAAAAGTTAAAGGAAGTAGCAGCACTCTTCTCTCGTTAGTACCTAAATCATCATCTGAAGCAATTATTCATTTTACTTCTATGCTTTTATCTACTTACACGTGGAATCTAAAAACTGCACCTAAAACTGAGCTACCAACTTTTCAGATGTCTGCAGATCACAAAGATTCGTTATCTGAGATTAAAGTCTTAACTGAATCGACTTGGTTAGCACGAGATTTGATTCACACTCCTTCAAATATAAAGTCACCTGAATGGATGGCTAATCAGGCCAAGAAGTTAGCAAAAGGATCAGGATTAAACGTAAAAGTAAAGAGCGGTAAAGCAATTTCTGAATTTGGTGGCCTTAGAGCTGTTGGAAATTCAAGCAAGAAGAATCCGCCACATTTTGTAGAAATTTCCTATCGCTCCAAGGCATCAACGAAGCAAACTCCTCATGTTGTACTCGTCGGGAAAGGCATCACTTTTGATACAGGTGGCGTTTCTCTAAAACGACCATACGACATGATGACTGCGATGAAAAGCGATATGGCTGGAGCTGCAACTGTCTTATTGACAATCGTGGCTGTCGCAAAACTTGGACTGAAAGTTAACGTTACTGGTTTATTGATGTTGGCAGAAAATGCACTATCTGGCACTTCGCAACGACCTTCGGATGTAATCAAGCATTACGGAGGCACCACTGTTGAAGTAATAAATACTGATGCAGAAGGCAGATTGGTTCTCGCAGATGGTCTGGCATATGCAGATGAGAATTTGAATCCAGATTATTTAATTGATGTTGCAACCTTGACCGGAGCTGCAACTTTGGGACTAAGTCGCCACTTTGCCGCTATGTACACTCGTGATAACGATTTAGCCAAGAAACTTTATGAAATCGGGGAGTACATAGGCGATCGAACTTGGCAGATGCCACTAATTGATGATTATCAAATAGCCCTTGAAAGCGATATCGCAGATTACAACCACACCGCAGATAAATATGATTTTCAAGCCGGTTCAGTAACTGCCGCCCTTTTCCTAGAGAAATTTGTAGGCGATCGTCGTTGGCTCCATCTAGATATTGCAGGGCCGGCTCGCTCTGATGCCGATGCCGGAGAGAATCCAAAGGGCGGTACAGGTTATGGTGTTCGATTACTTACAAAATGGTTGGCTCAATTATGAATTCTGCTTTTTCAGATCGCGGAGATATGCGCGCCTATGCCAACAATTACATCGCTGAAAGCGAATTCATCCAACGTGCAAGGCATCGCGGCGAAGAGATTGGAACATATGACACCACGCCTGCAGTTGGCTCTTTACTTCGATATTTAACTCATTTAGTTGGCGCAACTTCGATTGTTGAAGTAGGTACTGGTTCTGGCGTCAGTGGACTTTGGATAATTCCATCAATGATTGATAAAGGTTTGTTTACATCAATCGATGATGAAGTAGAAAATGCCAAATTAGCAAAGCTTGCTTTTGATGAGGCTGGTATTGCCCCCGCTAGATACCGTTTAATAACTGGAAATAGCGGAGAGATCGTGGGCAAGTTGGCCGATAGTCTTTACGACATATTTATCTTAAGAAAAAGCAGAGATTTAATTGAGAGCGTTGATAACGCATATCGATCCCTTCGTCCTGGCGGAATACTGATTATTGATAGAGCACTCATAGGTGGAAAAGTTGCTGACCCCACTCAACGCGATGAAGAGACAATTGCATATCGCGATTCAATCAAATTGATCAGAGAAGCTCGAGAGACTTGGCTTCCAATGCTTCTTCCGGTTGGCGACGGCGTACTAGTTGCGACAAAGATTTAGTGAAGATTTAGGATTAACGTATGTTCGGAGTCGGAGTCGGTGAATTTCTCGGTCTAGTAGTTCTTGGTTTGTTTCTTGTTGGTCCCGACAAGCTACCTGGCGCTGCCAAAGATTTCGCCAGAATTATTCATAAGATTCGCAATTTCACTTCAGACGCTTCTACAGAATTAAAAAAGAACTTAGGCCCTGGTTTCGAAGATCTAAATGTTGCCGATTTAACTCCTAAGAAGCTGGCCAAGAAAGTTCTTGGAGATGCGCTTGAGGATACAAAGCCTGCGATTGCTGAAGTCAGAAAACGCACTAATGAATTGAAGGATGTTGCAAAAATAGATCCGGATTTACTATGAGTTCGGAAATTATTAAGAAAATAGAGTCACAACTAGCAACAGTTTCAGATCCTGAACTTCATCGACCAATCACGGAATTGCGAATGGTAGAGCAGATTGAATTTTCTGCTGGGACTGCCAAAATTTCTATACTGCTCACAATTTCAGGCTGCCCGATGCGTGACCGACTTACAAAAGATGTAACGGCAGCAGCCTTTAAGGTTCCACAAGTCGAAAACGTGGAAATTCAATTCGGAGTAATGAATGATGAGCAACGAGACTTTGTAAAGAAACTGATTCGCGGTGGGCGTGAGAAATTTATTCCTTTTGCACAACCTGATTCACTGACTCGTGTTATTGGAATAGCATCCGGTAAGGGTGGTGTAGGAAAAAGCAGCGTTACAGTAAATCTTGCAGTCGCACTTGCGATGCGCGGCTTCAAAGTTGGATTACTCGATAGCGATGTATATGGTCACTCAATTCCTCGCGCTCTCGGTGTTGAAGGCAAACGCCCAACTGCGATAGATCAGACCTTTATTCCAATCGAGTCATTTGGCGTAAAAACAGTTTCCATCGAGATGTTTAAACCAGATAGAGCAGATCCGGTTGCTTATCGTGGTCCGCTGCTCCATCGAGTTTTGGAACAACTCCTTAGTGATGCTTATTGGGGAGATCTAGATTTCTTGCTTCTGGATTTGCCGCCAGGAACCGGTGATATCGCGATATCGCTTGGTCAATTGATTCCAAATTCGGAGATTATTGTTGTGACTACTCCTCAGGTTGCAGCTGCTGAGGTCGCAGAGCGAGCCGGGCGCATCGCGCATCAACTCAAACAGCAACTAATTGGCGTGATTGAAAATATGTCTCCTTATGAAGATTCGGGAAGAGTAATTTCTTTATTTGGCGAAGGCGGTGGCGAAGAGACTGCTAAGAGACTTTCAAATCTAGTCGGAGCAGATGTTCCGTTACTTGGAAAGATTCCATTTGATGTTTCACTTCGAGAGGGTGGTGATGCTGGCCGACCGGTAGTGCATGAAGCGCCAGAATCACCGGCGGCAAAAGAGATAGCGAAAGTTATTGATCTGCTTTTAGTGCGAAAGAAATCTCTGGTAGGAGTCCGTTTAGGGCTTAGTACCTGATTGATTCTTTAAAGTCTTTATCTCTTCAAGTAAATCGTTTCGCATTGCAGCCAATTCACGAACCATGTACTCAGTCACCGCAAGATTTCGTTCATCTCGACTTCGATCATCTTGAGAAGTAACTCGGTCGCGATCAGCCTGCCGATTCTGAGCTAACAAGATAAGCGGCGCCGCATATGAAGCTTGCAAAGAGAGCAATAAAGTTAAGAATATAAATGGATACTCATCAAATCTAAACTCAACAGGTCCCAAAAAGTTCCAGGTTACCCAGAAAAAGACAAATATGGTCATATAAACCAAGAAACGAGCAGTGCCGATGAAACGTGCAAATCTCTCGGAAAGTCTGCCAAAAGTTTCAGGATCGTAATTTGGCCTGATAGTACGTCGGGATTCACGAGGAATTGATAATCTCGAAATATCTTTCATGAGCGAACTCCTCCCTTTTCCTTATTTCGCCAGTTTTCTGGAAGTAGATGATCTAGAACGTCATCAACAGTTACAGCGCCAAGTAATCTCTCATTTTCATCCACAACTGGGATTGCAATTAAGTTGTAATTAGCAAGCTGTTTTACAACTTCATTGAGCGGGGTATCTGGCGATATTGTCGCTGCGGAATCAACAATTAGTCCAAGATTCAACGCCGGAGGTTCACGTAAGAGTCTTTGTACGTGAACTATTCCTAGTAGCCGCCCAGTTGGGGTTTCTAAAGGTGATCGACAGATAAAAACTTGTGCCGCTAGTGCAGGGGCTAACTCTTTGCGTCGTACGGCAGCAAGCGCGTCAGCGACAGTTGCATCCGCATCAAGAATTACTGGATCAGTCGTCATCATGCCGCCAGCAGAATAATCTTCATATGTCATAAGACGCCGAACATCTTCGGCATCAGTTTCTTCCATTAGATTCAATAGTTCTTCAGCGGTTTCGCTGCCAACTTCTTTAAGAACATCTGCTGCATCATCCGGAGCCATTTCTCCAAGAACATCTGCAATGCGCTCTTCCTCCAAATTTGTCACGAGCGCGACTCGATCTGCATCATCCATTTCTTCAAGAACATCAGCAAGTTTGTCATCATCAAGGCTCGCTGCTACCTCGGTTTGCTCCTCAATTTCTAATTCGCTTAGGGCGGCGGCTACTTCCTGGGCAGTCAAGTCATTCATCTCTTCTCCAGAGTTAATGATGGGTGCCACAATCCGAGATTCATATTCAACTTCCGACCAAGGAACCGTTGTAAAAGTATTTCGGCGCCAACCTTTTTCACGTTTCTTGACATGCGCCAGCGTTAATCTCCAGTCACCAATATTCGTTAGCTCCATACCCAAATCTTCAACAATAACTGCCTCGCCAGAATTACGTAATTGAATCTCACGATCTAGCAGCTCTTCTAGTAAAGCGATTTCTCCATGTCGCGCTTGGTAACGTCTAATGTTTAAGGCACCCGTTGTAATCAAGCCGCCATCTTCAATTGACGTCACACGAGTTGCTGGAATGAGAATTCTTCGTCGTTGTGGAACTTCTACTACAAAGCCAATAATTCTGGGATTTGAACTCTTTGCAGGTTCAGTTGCTACCGCATCACGGACTTTTCCTACTCGATCTCCGTTGGGATCAAATACGGGAGTGCCCGCAAGCTTTGCGAGAAATATTTTTGATAATTGTTCTTTGCGCATCAGGCACCTCCATGGGAGAAGGCTATCGGATAGTACGTTTGCGCCGTGCGCGATAGAGATCATGCAAAAATGCCATCGAGGCGAGAGCTCGGATTACTTACTCTCGTAGTAATCGGAATTGGAACATCAGGTCCAGTTATTGCTCTTGGGTCGATGCCAATAGTCGCTTTGATTTTCTGGCGAAATCTCGGTGGCTTTTTGCTCGTGCTTCCATGGGCTGATAAGAAATTGGACTGGAAAGATTCAAATACTCGTAAAGGAATTCTCCTCGCGGTGGTATCGGGCACCGCGCTAGCGGCTCATTTCTTTGGATTCTTCTTGGCTATGAGATTGACATCAGTTGCAACCGGAACAGCTTTAACTGCACTTCAGCCAATATTTGCCGCGTATTTTGTGCGACTTCTCGGAGGACATATTCCGCGACGAGTTTGGATTGGAATGATTGTCGCATTTGCAGGAGTACTTGTAATAACGGGTGTTGATTTTCAAATTTCAACAAGAGCATTTTTAGGAGATCTTGCAGCCATTGGATGTGCAGCAGTTGCAGCGGTTTATGTAATTATCGGAGCTCGCACTAGAGAAGTTATGTCAACAGCTACTTACACCTCAATAGTTTATTTAACATGTGCGATTGTTTCAATTCTTGTAGCACTTCTAACGAATACCAAGCTAATTGGTTATCCCAGAATTGAGTGGCTCTATTTGATTTCACTAATAATCGGAGCACAAATATTGGGTCACACTATTTTGAGCTTTACCTTAAAAACACTTTCTCCTGCCATAGCTTCGATTGTTGTCTTTTTCGAAGTTCCAGTTAGTGCAATTTTGGCATTCTGGTGGTTAGGTCAATTACCTCCACTTGGAACAATTCCAGGATTAATCTTGATTTTGGTGGGCTGTGCCATATTCGTCTGGAAGCAGAACGAGAAGAGTAGTTAGAAACCCGATAAACTCTTAGAGTGTTAATTGATCTTCATACCCACTCAAATGCAAGCGATGGAACTGACTCTCCCGCTGCGTTGATTGATAAGGCCATTGAAAGAGGAATTAATGTCCTTGCTTTAACAGATCATGACACGGTTGCTGGATGGAACGAAGCAATTACCGCTTTATCTTCTCACTCCCAAAGCTCAAATTTAAAATTAGTCTTAGGCTCAGAAATCTCGTGCCAAGACAAGGATGGCACGAGCATTCATATGCTCGGTTTGCTATTTGATGAAAATTATCAACCTTTGATCTCTGAATTAGAAAAGACTCGCGAAAATCGACTTACTCGAATGGAGCGAATAGTTGCTCGTTTAAATGCAGCCGGAATAGAGATCACTTTGGATGAGGTCTATGCGCAAAAGCGCGGCGATGCAACGCTGGGACGCCCACACTTAGCAGATGCCCTTGTTGCTAAGGGTCATGTAGCAAATAGAGATGAAGCATTTTCAACATTTCTTCATAACGGTTCAAAGTTCTATATCAATCACTATTCACCATCACCGGAAGAGGCCATCAGATTAATAAAGGAAGCCGGCGGTGTAGCAGTGATCGCACACCCATTGGCATCGCGAAGTGGGCGCAGAGTAAATCCTGAGATTTTTGCAGATTTAATTGCTGCCGGACTTGATGGAATTGAAATTGATCATCGTGACCATCAAGAATTAGAAAGAAGTGCGCTATTACGAATTGCCCTAGAAAACGATTTAGTTGTTACAGGCTCTAGCGATTACCACGGAACTGGAAAACTTAATCAACTTGCTGAATTCTCAACATCACCTGAACAATGGGAACGACTCGAATCTCGGGCGCGCGAACGAAGGGTTGTATCAGCATGAGTGAATTAACTGCGCTTACATTTGGTTTGCAGGCGTTCGTAACATTATTAGTGATTTTGGATCCGCCTGGAGCTGCGCCGTTATTTCTATCTCTAACTGGATCAAAAACTAGACAGCAACAAGTAAAAATGGCATGGCTAGCTGCTGCGACATCATTACTAATTATTTCAATCTTTGCGCTATTCGGTCAGTTCATTGTTGACTATTTAGAAATCTCAATTTCTGCCCTACAAGGAGCAGGCGGACTTCTTCTGCTTCTGATTTCCCTAGATCTACTAAAGGGCATTGAAGACCATAGCGACGATAAGGGATTAGAAAAAAATGTAGCGCTAGTTCCACTTGGCACACCTTTATTGGCAGGTCCCGGAGCAATTGTCACAATCATGCTTTTTGCGGCAAAGGTTGATGCTCCAGATCGTTTTCTAGCGCTTTCCCTTGCAGTTTTTGGTGCTCATTTAGTAATAGCCTTAACACTCACCTTTGCTACTCGAATTTTGGGATTGATAAAGGCGACTGGCGTTGCACTCCTTGCAAAAATCGCTGGATTGCTGACAGCAGCCATTGCCTTTGAAATGTTAATGACAGGAATCAAAGGATTGATTTAATGAGCGGATATTTTGCTCCAGATAGCATTACTTGGAAGATTCACTCCGATTCTTCAATGCTAGTTGGGGGAATCCGCGCATTATTGGAACAAGCGCTTCATCCAGGTGCAATGTCCGGAGTCGCTGCTCACTCAAATTTCCGAGAAGATGCTTGGGGTCGATTACAGCGAACCGGCGATTATGTGGGCACTCTGACTTTTGGAACAAAAGAAGAGGCGGATCAGCTTGCATCAAGAGTGCGAAAAATACATAGCAAGTTAAAACTTGATGACCCGCACTTACTTCTTTGGGTTCATATGGCGATGGTTGATGCTTTTCTAGATACTGCAATTAGATCGGGCTTGAAACTTAATCCAACTGAACAAGATCAATATTTAGCCGAGATGGTTAAATTTGCAGAATTAGTCGGTATCTCTAAAGAAGATACGCCAAGCAGCGTCTCGGAAATGAATGATTATTTTTCACGGATACAGCCTGAACTATCGGCAAGTGACGATGCGAAACGCGCAGCGTTATTCATTGCTTTGCCACCTCTCCCGCCAATACTTCGATTTGGAACACCTATAGCGCCACTATGGGGTGGCGTAACTTCCTTAGCAGCAGCATCATTACCAAATTGGGCACGAAAGCTTTATGGCTGGCCGACACCGCCTGGAATTAATGTCGCAACTGATTTTGGTTTAAAGACCACTAGATCGGCTCTAGATAAATTGCCGAGATGGTTTAGAGAAACACCTCAGATGCGAGCGGCTCGACTCCGAGTCTCATGAAACCAGTAATTTTGATCGCCAACCTCGCAGGCGGTGTTGGTAAAACCACATTAACCCAAGCAATTGCGACTGCTTCGGCAGAGTATGGGAAGAAAACATTAGCAATCGATGCCGATCCGAATGCGACTTTAACTTTTCTGACAGGAATTGAAAATCCTAGATTTACGCTGCGAGAAGTAATGGAGAAATCCGTAAGAATTGAAGATTGTGCGACTAGAACTCTTGATCGATACTCATTAATACCAAGTGCCAGCCGCTTACTTTTTGCCGATGGCAAAGTTCCAGATTTTCAATCGGAAGAATTCGATTTAGTTTTAATAGACAGTTCAAGCGGACCAAGTTCATTACTGCCCACATTAATTGAGATTGCAACTCATATTCTGATACCAGTCGACGGTTCGATTATCTCCGTACGAGGTGCGTTAAATTTAAATAATTTTATAAGCCGCGGTCAGAGCCAGCCACAAGTAAAGATTGTGACTAATAACGGTAGAAATTATATGAATAATCCTGAACTACTTGATCAACTCAAGAAAGATTTCCAATTCTTAGAGAGCAACATTCCGTTCGATGCGACGGTAAATCAAGGTCAGGAATTACTGCAATCTCCACTTTCTTTTGCGACAAACTCAGATTTTGCCGCAGGAATCAGAGAATTAACTTACGAGATTTTGGATGAACTAAAGCTTGTTTAGAGACCGGCAAAACCAACGCGACGTTCTGCGCTATCGCCAATTTCAATTGAGCTAATTTTTGCCGCAGGAATCAAGTACTGACGACCTCTAATATCTGTAAGGACTAGTGGTTGCGAATCGCTGATGGCTTTCTTTACTGTGGCAAGGACTTCATCACGTTCTGCAGTTACCTCAATAGTTATTTCGCGTGCCTGATCTGAAACCGAGATTCGGACTTCGCTACGTGCACCTTCTGATTTAGTACTTTTCTTAGTGGTCATACGAGAACCTTAATATTTATTTTGACAACGGGAAACCTGAAATTCCCCGCCACATCAAACTTGTAACCAAGGCGCTTGCCGCAGATCTATCTATCTTGCCGCCTTTCTCCAGCCAATGTCTCGCTGAAATTTGAGCACAACCGATAAGACCAATCGCCAGGATCATGGCCTCATCTTTTGGTAGACCGGTATCAACTGAAATCACCGCGCTAACAGCGACAGCGCAGTCATATGTCATACGTTCAAGACGTTCTCTTACTTGAGGCTCGGTACTCATATCGCTCTCAAAGAGAAGACGAAAAGCCTCGCCTTCGCCCTCAATAAATCCAAAATAAGCATCGATAGTTGCTTTGACGCGATTTTTATTATCACGAGTTGAAGCAATTGCTTTTTGGATTGCGAAGACAAGTGAATCAATATGTAGATCAAGAACTGCGAGATACAAATCTAACTTAGATGGGAAATGTTGGTAAAGAACGGGTTTGCTAACGCTGGCTTTATCTGCAATCTCATCCATCGATGCAGCGTGATATCCAGAAGCTGTGAAGATCTCAAGAGCGGCAGTTAGTAATTGTGCTCGGCGCTCATCGCGCGGCAATCGGGAGCGACTCTCATTTTTAATCTCGGTGCTACTCATTACCCACATAGTAGATGTTTGATAAAGGTTAGACAAAGCGATTTGTCAAAGATTTTTAGATAGGCTTCGCATCACATGGCTACCAACGATTTAAGAATGCTTCTTGTGCATGCGCACCCAGATGATGAAACCATCAATAATGGTGCAACGATGGCCTATTACGCTGCGAATGGCGCGGGAGTCACATTAGTTACTTGCACGCGAGGTGAAGAAGGCGAAGTACTTGTGCCCGAACTTGCTCATCTTGCAAGTAGCCAGGATGACAAATTAGGCGAACACCGAATAACCGAATTAGCTAATGCGATGCGCGAGCTTGGAGTAAGTGATCATCGTTTTCTTGGTGCGCCAAAAAAGATGTGGCGAGATAGCGGAATGATGGGAACTCCACAGAATTCCAGAACGGATGTCTTCTGGAACGCAGATTTAGATGAAGCTGCTAAGTATTTAGTAGAAATTATTTTGGAGATTAAACCTCAAGTGTTGATTACTTATGATGAAAATGGTGGCTACGGACATCCAGATCACATCAAAGCGCATCAAGTTGCGATGCGAGCGGCCGAATTAGCTACAGAAGCTGGTTGGGAAATTTCTAAGATCTATTGGAACACAATCCCAGTCTCAGTAATTGAAGAAGGCATTACCGCATTGAAAGGAACTGGAACAGATTTCTTCGGCGTAGAGAAGGCAGAGGATTTTCCATTTGCCAAGCCTGATCATTTAGTTACTTCGGTGGTTACAGCCGAAGCTTTTGTTGATAAAAAGATGGCTGCCATGAAAGCTCACCCAACCCAAATTTCTCTAGATGGACCTTTCTTTGCGCTTTCCAATAATTTGGGTTTAAAGGTTTGGGGTAAAGAGTTTTATCAATTAGTTAAGGGCGAGAAACAGCCACCATTTGACGAAAATGGACGTGAGATTGATTTGTTTTCCGGAGTATCTAAGTAATGATTCGTAATCATATTTTCTCCGTACTTTTTGGGGCGATTGTTGGCATAGCTGGCGTCTTTCTACATAATGCTTATCGGCCAATTGGTTTTATAGTTTCTGCAATCGCACTGACGCTCGGCTCCTATCTCGTAAAGCAGATGTACCAATCGAAAATAAGCTTTCTCCTTTTTGCCGCTGGTTGGCTCTTTATAGTTATCAGGGGAGCGTCCGTTGGAAATGGCGATGAACTCTTAGTTGAAGGTAATTCCTATGGAACTTCACTTTTGCTTGGAGGTTTTATCTGGCTTCTCTGGGCACTTATCCGATTCAATAAAAATAAATAGTTGCGAATCTAATTTATAAAGTCTGCCAGCTCCATTCTTGACCAGCTTTTGAATCTTTAACTGAGATACCAAGTTTTGCCAATTCATCTCGCAATTGATCACTCCTTGCAAAATTCTTTTCCGATCTGGCAGCCTCTCGCTCCTTTAGCAGAACAATGGCCGCTTCTGGCAGAGCTTCATCGGCAATTTCATGCAATAACTCAAGTCCAAATAGCTGATCGACATTTTCAAATAAGGCTCGTTTTTCACCAGGAGTTAACTCTGACTTTTCAATTGATCTTAATTTGATTATCGCTTTTGGAGTATCCAGATCTTCGTAGAAATCTTGAGCGATTGCTTCGCTTAAATCTTTGACCGCTGAGCTTTGATCTGCTGGCGAATCGAGCCATTGTTGGTAGTTCTTGCGCCATCGATTTAATAGATTGTGAGCTGCGATCAAGGCGCTCCAAGAAAGATCCATCTGGCTGCGATATCGATTCTCCATAAAGCAAAAACGCAGTGTCAGTGGACTAATTTTTCTTGAGACCAAGTCTCGTACCAAAACAACATTTCCAGCGCTCTTGGACATTTTTCTACCCTCGAAAAGCAAATGCTCACCGTGTAGCCAAAGCGATACTGCCTCTTCACCAATCAGAGAATTTGATTGAGCTCGTTCATTCTCGTGATGAGGAAAACGAAGATCTATACCGCCAACATGTAAATTCACATGATTGCCCAAATACTTTAGCGACATCGCAGTGCATTCAATATGCCACCCTGGAAAGCCCGCACCCCAAGGAGTTTCCCAAATCATTTCTCGCCGATTACCCGCCGATTTCCAAAGCGCCCAGTCAGCGTGAAATCTTTTTGCACCACCTTCAGTAAATTCATATCGATGTCCAGGCTGCAGCGCATCAAGTCGATTACCGCTTAGCGCGCCGTAAGAAGGAAATTTTTCGGCAGAAAAATAAATCGAATTATCTTCGCCAAGATAAGCAAGTTCTTTTTCTAACAATTCTTCAATTGCATCAATCATTAAGTCAATCGTTTCGCTGGCCCTTGGGTACAGTCGAGCTGGCTTTATGTTTATTGCCTGACAATCTGCATGGAACTTCGCCTCGTAATCTCGCGCAATTTCAAAAGGGTCTCGAGATTCCGTTTTTGATTGGGCTAAAATTTTATCTTCCTCAAAATCCTCGCTCATATGTCCAACGTCAGTGATGTTTTGAACCAAATCAACTTTGTAATCTGCAAATTCCAATGCTCTTCGTGCTAAATCAGCTAATAAGAAAGTTCGTAAATTCCCGATATGTGCATCTCGATACACAGTTGGTCCACAGCAGTAAATATTTACAGTCGGCTCACCATTAAGTTCCCGAAACTCTAGGTTTTCAACCTGGCGAGTCAGGGTGTTATATAGACGAAGTGGCGTTCTACCGCCCTGCGCGCGCTTCATAAAGATAGATTATGTACGATAAGCGCACCCGCTTTCGTTAGGAGAGTTCAGTGACCTACGTAATTGCCCTTCCGTGTGTCGATGTAAAAGATAAGTCGTGCATCGAGGAATGTCCGGTTGATTGCATTTACGAAGGTGAGCGGATGCTCTATATCCAACCTGATGAGTGCGTTGATTGTGGAGCCTGCGAGCCAGTCTGCCCGGTTGAGGCTATCTACTACGAGGATGATGTTCCTGCTCAATGGAGTGAATTTAAAGATGTGAACTCTGAGTTTTTCAATGAACTTGGCTCTCCTGGTGGCGCCAGCAAAGTTGGCGCAACTGGCAAAGATCATCCACGACTCCTTCAGATTGAAAAGAAACCTGAGTAAAACTCTCTGAGTTATTAATTGAAACTTCCAGATTTTCCTTGGGACGCCCTTGCACCGTATGGTGAACGGGCCAAATCTCACGAATCTGGAATTATTGATTTATCGCAAGGTACACCGGTTGATGCAACTCCAGATTTCATTCAAGAAGAATTAAAGAGAAATTCCAATTCACCTAGTTATCCAGTAACGGCTGGTACTCCTGAACTTCGATTAGCAATCGAGAAATATGCCAGAGAAATTATCGGCGTAAGTGGCGAATTTGATGTACTGCCAACAATTGGCTCTAAGGAAATGGTTGCGCTTCTTCCGTTCTTACTTGAAGCCAAGCGCATTTTGATTCCCAAGATTGCATATCCAACTTATAGAGTGGGCGGGATTCTTGCCAAATCTGAGATTTTAGAGGTCGACATTGATCCAGCATCTTGGCCCACCAAAATCAAGGGTGAAAAAGTTGATTTAGTTTGGATTAATTCACCTTCAAACCCAACAGGAAGAGTCCATTCAGATCATGAATTGGCAGCAATAATTGATTGGTCGCGATCCAATCAAATTCCGATTGCAAGCGATGAGTGCTACCTGCCGTTTCCAGATACGCAATCTGGAATCTCTATTCTTAAAGTTGCAGCGGGAGATAATCGTGGATTACTGGCATTGCATTCGCTTTCGAAGCGATCAAATTTAGCTGGCTATCGAGCCGGTTTCGTCGTAGGCGATCCAGTCTTAATTAAGAAATTATTGGAAATTAGAAAACATATTGGCTTAATGATGCCGTTACCCACTCAACGGGCTATGAAAGTTGCGCTAGAAGATGAGGAGCATGTGCAACTTCAAGCTGCTCGTTATCGGCAACGACGAAAAGTGTTGGCCGCAGCCCTTGTAAAAGTTGGATTTAAAGTCGAATACTCAAATTCAGGACTTTACATATGGTGCACTAGAGATGAGGAAGATTGGCAGACAGTAGCTTGGTTTGCAGATCGGGGAATATTAGTTACTCCAGGTAACTTTTATGGGGAAGCTGGTGCAAAATATGTGCGAATTGCTCTAACTGCCTCGGATGAAAAAATTAGTGAAGCCGTCGCGAGAATTAATTTATGAGCGAGATTTCAAAGGCAATTCTGCTAGTTGGCGGAAAAGGCACGAGATTGATGCCGCTTACTACTAGTACGCCAAAACCAATGTTGCGAATCGCTGGTGCACCTGTTACGGAACATCAAATAGTTAAAGCACGCGATGCTGGAGTAACTGAAATAGTTCTTGCAACCTCATATCTAGCAGATGTTTTTAAACCATATTTTGGTGATGGCTCTCGTTTTGGAATCAAAATCTCTTATGCCGTTGAAACTGAACCACTTGGTACTGGTGGCGCCATCGCAAATGCTGCAAAAGAACTTAATTTAGAAGACGATGAATCCGTATATATTTTTAATGGAGATGTTTTGAGTCTTCATAAATTAAAAGAACAAGCAAGATTTCATCAAGAGACTGGCGCCGATGCAACGCTTCACCTGATAGAAGTTGAAGATGCCAGGGCATTTGGCTGCGTTCCAATTAACAACACCGGCCGGGTACTAGAGTTCCTAGAGAAGATGGAAACTCCGAAGGCAAATACCATCAATGCCGGTTGCTACATATTCACTTCTGATTTATTGAATTCCATACCAAGAGATCAGGTAGTCAGCGTAGAACGAGAGACATTCCCAAAATTGTTGGCAGAAGAACGGAATCTCTTCGGTTATCTTGATTCAAGTTATTGGATTGATATGGGAACTCCGGAATCAATGATTAAGGCGTCGCGTGACTTAGTAACTCGAAGTGGAAAATCTTTGGTGGCGGATGATGTAGAAGTTGGCCAGAATTCGGTAGTTGATAATGGCAGTTACATAGAATCTGGAGCCTCTATTGGAGCTGATTGTCGGATATCCGGCTCGATTGTTGGCGCTAAAGCAATCATCGAAGATGGCTCAAAGATTGAAAATTCTTACATTGCTCCTAATTCTCGCGTCAAAAGTGGTTCAAATTTGAGTGAGATCATTCACGGATTTGCAGAATAACTGCCCATTTTTTTGCCTTAGCAACTTGACTTTAGGGGAATAACACAAGTGTAATTCCCCCATTGAGCCGACCTAGGGGTCGGCCCCTTTCGTAGGAGATTGGCTAATGACTGATGCTCGACGTAATGAGCAGAACTACCTATCTGGTCCAAGTATCCAACTAGGCAATGGCGAGATCATCGAACTCTCATGGCAAGAGCGTGCGCTCTGCGCCCAGACAGATCCGGAAGCTTTCTTTCCTGAGAAAGGTGGCTCGACCAGAGAAGCAAAGCGAGTCTGCCTATCCTGCGAAGTAAGACAAGAGTGTCTTGAATATGCGCTTGCCCATGATGAACGATTCGGTATCTGGGGCGGACTCTCAGAGCGCGAACGTCGTCGCCTGAAGCGCCGACCAGCGTAACTCCCTAGTTTCTACTAACTCGAGGCGGTGAGATGCCGACTTCTATTTCCAATGATTTACGAACACGCAATTTCGTAACCGCAATTCTTGTTGTTCACAATGGCGCAGAATGGTTACCTGAAGTAGTCGTTGCGCTAACTTCGCAAAAACATCGAATCGACAATGTAATTGCAGTAGATACTGGTTCGTCTGATGCATCAATTCAATATTTGAAAAAAGCAAAAATTCCATTTATCGAAGCTGCAGTTGATACTGGATTTGGCGCAGCAATTGAGTTGGCGTTATCCAGCAAGTTTTACGAAAAGGCACCTGAAGGAATTAAAGAGTGGATCTGGTTGATTCATGACGATTGCGCGCCGAAATCTGATGCGCTACTTGAATTATTAACTGCTACAGAGAACAAGCCTCAAGTAGCAATGGTCGGGCCAAAACTTCGCGGTTGGTACGACCGAAATCACTTATTGGAAGCTGGCGTAAGCATTGCAGCAAATGGAGCGCGCTGGACTGGATTGGAATATCTTGAAAAGGATCAAGGTCAACACGACGGCACTCGCGAAGTTCTATCTGTAAGCACAGCCGGCGCGTTAATTCGAAAGGATGTTTTTGACGAGCTTGGTGGATTTGATAGCGAACTCTCATTATTTAGAGACGATGTGGATTTTGGCTGGCGAGTTCATACTGCCGGACATAGCGTCGCAGTCGTTCCAACTGCAATCGCATTTCACGCGGAGGCTGCCGCCAACGAGCGACGCGAAATTGATGTAGCAGATGCCTTCTTGCATCGACCATTACTTCTAGATCGTCGACATGCCGCATATGTGTTGATGGCGAATTCCTCATTTTGGCTGACGCCATTTATCGCTTTGCAACTACTGGGATCTGCATTGCTACGTTCGATTGGATATTTGTTGGCAAAACTTCCTGGCTATGCGCTAGATGAATTAGCAGCGGTCGCTTTAGTTCTATTTCAACCGCAAGATCTAATAAGAGCTAGGCGCGAACGCAAAGCCAAAAGATTGATTTCATCTCGCGTTATATCCAAATTTGTCCCTCCCAGAGGCGCCCAACTTTCACTAACCTTTGATCGCACAAGAGATGCAATTGTGAGAACCTGGCGAGCAAGTTCACTCTATGCAAAAACTGATGCGCCCACTCAAAGTTCTACCATCGACTTTAGTGATGAGGTCGCAGAAAATGCTGATATCGAATTAGTTCGTACGCCTTCATTTCTAAAAGCAATTAAAGGTAGGCCAATACTTTCCTCATCAATTTTGGTATTACTTGTTTCATTATTCGCATTTCGCGGTCGCCTAATTGATTTAGTCGGTGGCGCACTTCCCAGCACGCCTGATAGCGGCTTAACACTCCTTGGGCAATATGTAGATTCTTGGCACACGGTCGGACTTGGTTCGAGTGTCAATGTACCGCCATGGGTGGCGTTACTTGGAATTTCATCGATCATTACCTTTTTCAATGCAAAAGCTTTGGTTTCAATTCTCTTCGTACTAGCTATTCCACTTGGTTTCTTCGGGGCGTACCAACTCGCTAGAAAATTTACTAATTTACATTTCTTAGCCCTAGGTGCCGCGCTTCTTTATGCTTTTGCGCCCGTTGCAATTAGCGGACTAAATTCCGGAAGACTAGGAACAGTTGTCCTCTTTGTAATCGGACCTTGGCTAGTGCGAGCATTGCTAGGACTAGAAGCCTTAGAGAACCTTAATTGGCGTCAAACATGGTGGTTGGCACTACTTCTTACGCTGGTCTTTGCTTTCTCGCCTCTAACTTTCCTCAGTCTTTTCATCTGGCAATTCATATTAATTCTTCTTGACGTAATGGCTTTCAACAAGAATATGTTCACTAAAGAGATTTTTGATCAGCGTAATGCTAGAAGAATTGCAATTTCCGCTGCACCAATCATCGCCTGCGCACCTTGGTCTATTGAATTAATTATTCATCCATCAAGGTTTTTACTCGATCCCGGCTTAGCAAAGGCTGGCGGTGAACCCCTATCCATAATGTTGGGAAATCCAGGCGGCCTTGGCGCGCCACCTATTTGGCTAATTTCACCAATACTTTTTATCGCACTAATCTCTTTATTTGTTCAAAAAGTATCTAGGTTGGGTGAAGTTGCAATTTTCTTCATCGGTATCGCGATGCTTTTTGGTTCAAGAAATGTTGCCGGGCACGGCAGTTTAGAGCCCGAACCACTATGGGTAGGTTCACTACTGGTAATCCCAACCCTGGTTGCACTTCTTGCCGGTGTAATCATGATTAATGAATATCTGCCAAAGATTTCGGAAAGTCACATTGATTACCGTCATTTCCTTCTTGGTTCCGTTTCAATCGTTTCAATTCTCTCGATTGCCATTTCAATTCCTTGGTTAATCGCTACTTCCAACGAAGCTCCATTGCAGAGTAAGACAAGGGATGCGTTGCCAGCATTCCTAACTGTTGGCGCTCAAACTGAAGAACGTTTTAAAACTCTAGTTATAAGAAGCGAAAATGATCAAACCACATTCTTTATCGCACGAGACAGCGATTTGATATTAGGTGAACCAGATGTACTTGTCGGCTTATCGCTGGTAGTTAATAAATCAATTGTTGATCTTGTAACTGGAGCCGGCATAGATTCCAGTAAAGTTTTAGCAGATTTTGGAATCAGATATATCTTTCTAGCTCGACCCTTAAATGATGATCTGGTTAGAACAATTGATGGAGTAGGTGGCTTCACACGTGCCTCCAAAACAAATGAAGGAATCACTTGGAAAGTCACAGATGCCTTACCGCATGTACTTTTCGTAACTTCTGATGGCAGACAGATAACGATTCCAAGCGGTGGCACAGGAGCCGAAGGAACTCTCATTCAACCTGGAAAACTATTGATTACTGAGAAATATGATTCAAGATGGAAGTTACTTGTGAATGGAAGATTCGTTCCTTCAATTGAGTCGCCATCAGGAGTACCGATATTTAATGTTTTAGAACCAGGCGAGTTCACTCTTTATCATGATTCGACTTCTCGACGTGCTTGGGTATCACTTCAAATAATTAGCTTTACAGCCCTTGTTGTTTTGGCTTTACCTGCTCGACGTCGTCGCAGTGAAATGAAGTTGGAGGAACTTTCATGACCGCTGCGCCAAACAATTCTCATCAAGCAAGGTCAGTTTTTGCTCTCTTAATCTTCATTATTTTTGCTCATGTCGCGATTTTGTTGCCGCAAAATAATCAAACTACTGAGGTTTCTCGCAGTTATGCAGTAACTACTTGTCCTGGACCAATAAATGGCGCCAGAAGTATTGCGCTGCTGCCTTCAAAATCAGTTGGTATCAGAGACTTAACGCGCAAAGCCTCAGGCTTTACCCAGCCAACAACGGGTACGCCAAATAATTCGAGGGGAGCAATAGTTGTATCTGGCAATCCACGTGACACTTTAAATATTCAAAGTAAAGAAAGTAGATGGACAACTGCTGTTACTTGTGGTCTTGGCGATGCAAACTCTTGGTTTGTTGGTGGAACTGCAAATGTAACTAGCCAAGGCAAACTAGTAATGATTAATAGTGGATTAAGCGATGCACAAGTAGAAGTAACTGCATATGATGAAACTGGACCGAAGGCCGCAAACAACATCACAGTTCGCGCACTTTCGGAGAAAGTTATTCGTATCGACTCGTTAGACCCCGGAGCCGAGAGTTTGGCGCTAGAAGTAAAAGTTCTTAATGGTCGTGTAACCAGTTACTTGCTTGACGAGAGAGTGCGTGGACTAAATAACTTGGGTGGAGATTTTGTTTCACCGAATGTTTCACCAGGAGAAGTTCAAATAATTCCGGGTCTCACTGCAAAATATGGAAGTTCGGGAAAGATAAACCATACCCTTAGAGTTATTAACGTTTCAGACTCTGACACAAGTGCCTCTGTCGAAATTCTCTCTAAATCGGGTGTTTACATTCCAGTCGGCCTTGGCGATATCGAATTAAATGCAAAGACTGTTGTGGATGTTCCGCTTAAAGATTTAGATCTAGGTAAAGAAAACTTTGCAATAAAGATTGAAGCTTCAGCACCTATTGCGGCGGCTGTAAGAACTGAGCTCACTTCTGGCTCTCTCTCGGATTTCTCTTGGTCAGTTGCAGCTCCAAGCTTTAAGACATTGGAATTTAATCTCTACGGTTTAGAACCTACGCTCACATTTGTTGGTGATCGAATTGCAGTACTTGCAGAATGGAGAACGAAAGACGGTAAAAATAACTCACGCGTCCTAACTGGTGAAGAGATTGTTAACTGGAAGGTTCCAGCCAATGTCCGCATAGTGCGCCTAATCAATCGAGGCACAGTTAGCGCGGGAATGACTTGGGTAACCCGCGATGGAATTGCGTCACTACCTGTCACAAGCGCTGCATCACTGGAAAGTGCGGTTAGACCTATTACAGACATATCTGTCATACAGTCACGCACGTAATCCCACACTTTTATTTAATTCCTACTAATCTCGCGATATGCCAGCAGAAATAAAACGTCCCAGCGGAAGCGGTAGACGTTGCTCCAGATCTGGGTGCAATCTGAGTGCGGCAAAAACCTTAATTTATATTTATTCCGAATCGACAGCGGTTCTCGGTCCACTATCCACTTTTGCAGAGCCTCATGCCTTTGATTTTTGTCTAGAACATAGCGATAAGTTAACTGTTCCAAAGGGATGGAATGTAATTAAGCACGATTCAGGCACTAATGAAGTTGAACCTTCCGCTGAGGACCTTATGGCAATTGCAGATGCAGTACGTGAAGTGGCAAAGCAAGATATTGTTGAAAAGCGCAAAACTCCAGAAGTTGGAAGACGTGGCCATCTGCGCGCAATCCCTAATCAGAAATAGAATTTCAAGGAAAGATTAAGGAAAAAAAGTTGTTAGTAGATCGCTTAATCAAGGCATATGATATTCGTGGATTAGTTGAAGAAGAACTTACGCCGGAATTTGCTTTTGCTGCTGGAGTTGCTTTTGCCCGATTTCTTGAATTAAAAAGAGAACCCGCAACAGTTGTTATCGGTGAAGATATGCGACCCTCATCGCCAGAGCTTGCAAGTGCCTTTTCAGATGGCGTAATTTCTCAAAGCTTTGATGTCATTCGTATCGGCCTTTCCGCAACTGATCAACTTTATTTTGCTTCTGGTTCTTTGAACTTGCCCGGCGCGATGTTTACCGCAAGCCATAATCCAGCTGAGTACAACGGAATAAAACTCTGTTTAAGCGGTGCAAGACCAATTGGCCAAGATTCTGGACTTAATTGGATAAAGGAGGCAATTAGAGAAGGTGCGCCTATGGCGCTTCGAAATACCGGAGTAGTCAAAGAAAAATCAATGCTTGATGAATATGTAAATTTCTTATTTGGCCTATTCCCAAAAGATACCTTTGCAAGAAGTTTTCAAGGACGAAAACTGGCTATTGCGATTGATGCGGGTAATGGCATGGGCGGATTAACCGCACCAGCAGTGATGTCGAAAATTGCAGCAGATATCAATCCAATTTTCTTCGAACTTGATGGAACATTTCCCAATCATGAGGCAAACCCGATTGATCCGAAGAATTTAGTTGATCTGCAAAATTTAGTTCGAAATACCAATTCTGATATCGGTTTAGCTTTTGACGGTGATGCTGATCGATGTTTCTTAATTGATGAGAGAGGCGAACTTGTTTCGCCATCTGCCCTAACTGCGTTAATTGCAAAACGAGAGCTTGCTGCAAATCCCGGAGCTACCGTGATTTACAACTTGATTTGCTCAAAAGCGGTGCGCGAAACAATTGAAGAAAGTGGTGGAATTCCACTACGGAGCAGAGTTGGACACTCTTTTATAAAGAAATCCATGGCTGAATCTGGAGCAATTTTTGGCGGGGAGCATTCTGGGCATTTTTATTTCAAAGATTTTTGGCGAGCTGACTCAGGAATGCTCGCAGCACTTCACGCGATAGCTGCATTGCTAGACAACAATCTTTCATTAAGTGAATTACTGCAACCTTTTAATCGTTATGCAATCAGCGGTGAGATAAACACCAAAGTTAATGATCAACAATTAGCAATTGAAAAAATCAAAGATTTCTATCGAAAGATAAACGAGCCAGTTGATTTTGACGAGCTCGATGGATTGACGGTTACTGGAAAGACCTGGTGGTTCAATCTTCGACCCTCAAATACCGAGCCATTATTGAGGCTTAATGTTGAGGCAGATACAGATACGCAGATGGCAAGGCTTAAAGACGAAGTGCTGGAACAGTTAA
>JACCEE010157358.1_pt1 | contig 31367 bp, 41 predicted proteins | sample 7449931 | NCBI WGS metagenome assembly JACCEE01 (sample SAMN15323457, study PRJNA562643) | freshwater metagenome | isolation source: river surface water | place: USA:Blue River Watershed | collected 2017-08-19 | reverse complement strand
GGATCTCCCACTCCTCGGCATCGGCCAGCGCAGCGCTGCCGATCGTCGCCAGCAAGCGCAGTCGCTCGCCTGGACCTTCGGGGATGCCCGGCCAGCAGAGACCAGCGCCGCGCACATAGGCATGTTCACGGCCCTTGCGGGTGAGCATGTGGACGCCACCGAGGACGGTCCAGAGGGATTGGTGAAGGTGCCGGCGGGCGTCTGGTAGACGCAGAGCGGCGAGCCACAGACGGCCTCGGCGATGGGCTCCGACTCATCGGCGAGAAGATCGGTCGGCTCGACGTCGTGCACGCCGTAGTCGGTCATGGGCTCGCACATCGGCGCGGGATCGGTGGTGTCGGTGGCGTCGGCGGTGAAGAGCGCGAGAGCGCTGATGAAGAGATTGAACATGCTGTTTCCTGCGGCCGCCGGCGCAGTGCCGGCCCCTCTTGGGCGTCGTGCCGCAACGACACAATCCCGCCCCGTCCAAGGACGGGAGCGGGCTTCGTTCCGGCGAGCCGCCGGCGGTGAACGACCTGCGAGAGCTCGAGCCGCAGCTACAGCGCGAATGAGCACTCGCCGCGATCGATGGCCCGAGCAAGCGAGCGGCAGAACGTCGCGCCTCTCTCGAACTGCGGGCCCGTGGCGAGGTACAGCAGCCCGCGGTGAGCCTCGGCAGGCACCGACAGCGCCGCCCCCTTGATGGCTCGCTCGACCGTCTCTCGCGCGCCCACGGGACCAAGGCCGCCGCCGCCCGCCTCCGAGATGAAGATCATCCCCGACGAGTGGCGCTCGACGATGGCGGACACGATGCCTCCGCAGTCGGTCCGCACTGCCACGTCACACCGAAGCGTGCCGATGGGCGCGAGCGGTTTTCCGTGGAAGTCGAAGTCGAGAAGGTCGTCGGTCATGGTGCTATCGAAACAGTTTCAGTCGTTAGATTATTTCACTGAGACGACAAAGGCCCGGCGTCTTGCGACGTCGGGCCTTGCAGATCGGTGGCAGCTACTTCCCGAGCATCGCCTCCATGCGCCGGCGGCCGCGGTGGATCCGACTCATGACGGTCCCCATCGGAACACCAGTGCGACGAGCGATCTCGGCATAGCTCAGGCCTTCGATGTCGCACATGCGAACGGCTGTACCCTGCTCGGCGGGCAGAGCATCGATGGCGGCATGGACGACCGCGCGAACCTCGGACTCGTGCTCCGAGCGAAGCGCAGCAGCCTCGGGGCATGAGTGCATGCTGTCGCTGATGGCCACGACGATGGCGAGGCCATCGCATGATCGTCTCTGCGACTCCGTGCTGGCGCAGCGGTTGGCATGCGTGTTGCGCACGATGGTCTTCATCCAGCACTTCGCATCCCCCCTGGAGGGGTCGAAGGAGTTGCGGAAGCGCCACGCGCGAAGCAGGCTGTCCTGGAGCAGGTCGTCGGCATCGCTCGACGAGTGAGTCAGAGCGAGCGCGAGCGCGCGAAGCGAGGACATTTCGGTGGTGATGGTGTCGATCTCAAGAGCGGCGGCGGACATGAGGGCATCATGACCGATGCTATACGTACACGCTAGCGGTATCTGCAAGAAATCTACAGAACGCCGTCCACAAGGTCGGCAGCGCTCATACCAAGCACTTCGGCGATCGCGCACAGCCGCGACGTCGAGAGCCGGATGACCCCGTGCTCGTAACGCGCGATAGTCGCAGGGGCGCACTCGGCTTCCCCCTCTGCCGCCTCCGCCGCAGCCTCATGCTTGGCCACCGCCGCGGCGAGCTGGGCCTGCGTCCATCCCCGCTCCTCTCGGAGCGCGGCGATCTTCCGGCCGAGCGCCAGCCACTCGGCATCGGTCACGGCCTGCGCTTCGTTCACGACTCCTCGATCCCTTCGGGCAGGCACGCCGCCGGACCGTACCACGAGGGGGCCGACCAGCGGAATCCCGCCGCCCGCAGGCTCTCGATCGTGGCGCGTCCAGGTGCCTCCGAGAACGTCACGATGGCCTGGTCGCCACGCCGCTCGACCCGGCTGCCGCCGGCCTGCTCGGCTGCCGCCAGCTTCGCCTGGCGAGCCTTCACTTCCTCGATGCGCTTGCGGATCCTGCGGATCTCCGCGCCCATGTTCGTCAGCTCATACGCCGCGTGGAGCGGTCGGCCGCCGCAGAGCTCGACCGCCTTGGCAGCGGCGGTCGCTGACCAGCCGAGGCCGACCAGCCCTGCCGCGCCGTGCTTGCGGTAGGCCGCGTTCTCAGCCTTGTACCTCGTTCGGCGGTCTTCGAGAACCTTCGCCTTCGCCTCCAGCGCTTCGATCGCGTCCGGGTCGTCCGAGAAGATCGTGGTCGCGAGCTGCTGCTCGAGGCCGGCTGCTTTGTCCTCGTGGTGCCGTGCGAGCTTGGTCGCTTCGACGGACTTCCGCATGTGGGTGTCGAGTCGCTCGACGTCTCGACGATGGCGGCCCTCGCTGTGGTGCCCGACCTTGATCGGCTCGGCGGTCATGCCGTCCGCCATCGACTGCGCCGCATCGAATCGGCCTTTCGCCTGGGCTGCCGCCTTGCCAGCCCAGCCCCGCCGCTTCTCCGCCTTCGCCTCAAGCCGCTCGCGTCTCGTCGTCATGGCTTCAGTACCGTTCAAACGGCGAGATCTTCCGCTTCTCGCTTCAAGAGGCCGCACGCCACGAGGTCGTCGCACATAGCCACGAAGGCTGGCGCCTGACGGATCTCCGTCTCCACCGCAGCACGACGCGCGGCCTTGGCTCCCTTGTGCCCGCAGGCCGGAAGCAAGCGCGACACCAGATCGTCGCCCCACTTCTCCGCTGTGACCCAGAACGCGCGCCTGATTCGATAGGGAGACTGGTCCTCCGCCAGCGCCTCGAGTTCGCGGCGATGCTCGTCCGCGACCTTGCGCAGCTCTACGATCGCCGCCTCAAGCATGGACTGGTCAATCATCGAATGGCTCCCTCGGTTCCGCCCCGGGAGCCAGCGCGTCCAGCGTGTAGCCGCCCCACCGATCGCTGCCGCCCTCACCCTCGTGGCGTAGGTCCATGCTCGGCTGGTACGCCATGACCGACGTGGTCCCGCTGAACATGCGGCTGTCGTTCGTTGCGAGCAGGTCGACGTGTACGAACGCGAGATTGTGCGGCCATCCAGGCGGAGCGGGCACCCATTCATCGCGGTAATGGTGGCCTCCGACGGTGCGCACCCAACCGCTATCGACGCGCCTCGCGGTGTCGCACGTTGGATGAATCGCCGCAGCATCGTCGGCATTGCGAGCCATCGCCACCATTCGAGCGTGCGTCACCTTGTTGGTCACCAAGAAAACCGGCATCGCAGCTACTACCGTGGAGCGACGGCCAGCATTCCGACGGAACATCCTTGCCAACCGCGGAGTAAGTGGCCGATGCAAAACCTCGATCTCAACAAGCCGGAACCCCCTCCGACCACGGGCAACATCGACGTGTGGCCCCTCGTCATCGCTGACATGGTGGAACGCGATGCGGTCGGCCGCGCCAAGTACGGTGTCCCACTGCGGACGAACAACGGGCGCCGTCCGCTGGTCGACCTGTACCAAGAGCTGCTCGACGCCGTGGTGTACTGCCGGCAGGAGATCGAGGAGGCGAAGTCCAGCCTGCGTCCGCTCGACGGCGAGACCGCTGACATGTCCCTGCGGAGGCAACTCGCGTCGTTCCTCGATTCGATCGTGGAGGACTGCGGCGTCGCGCTGCCCGCCGGCACCACGGTGGAAGAGCTTGTGGGGTACTGGATGGACGACCTGCGCGAGACCGACGAGCAGCGGATCGAGCGCAACGCTCGCCGCATCCGCGATCTCATGGCGACGCTACCGCCCGACGAGCGGCTCGCGATGGCTCGCGAGCTGGCGAAGGGCGAAGGCTAGTCTAGCGCTGGTCGGTCCGTGCCGGGCACGTTGCTCGGCACGAACACCAGCGCCACAGCGCGACGAGTGAGGCATGCGTCGGAGTGGGCATCTCCATGGACCGATTCGGCTCCGCAGAACGGACACGAGCCGCCCTTGTGGATCTCGTCCAGCATGGCCTGCATCACCTCGCGCATCTCGGACACGAGCTCGGCCGGCCGCTTCCCCTCCTTGCGCTGGATCGTCACAGCGATAACGTGCTCGCCGTCGGGGTGTCGGAAGTAGGTCTCCACGTAGTGCCGCGCGTCCCCGAGCGAGTCGGCGAACGACCATGCGAGAGCGCCGGCGGCGAAGTGCGGGACCTTGAAGTCGATCCTCACTTCGTTGCCGGTGATCTCCATGTCCTTGATCGCCAGCATGCTGTCGATGATCTCGACGTACTCCGCACGCTTGGCTTCGGCTTGCTGCTCAGCCTCGCGAGCAGCAGCTTCCGCCAGTGCGAGAGCCTCCCGTTGGGCACGAAGCGCGCCGATCTCCTCCTCGAATCGTCGCCGCGCCGCGTTCATCGCTTCGACGATCTCCATGTCCACGTCTCCAACGGCCATCGCCCACGGGTACCACGGTCAGCCGTAGCCATCAAGCATGCTCGACGCATCGACTACCTCGCCGAACAGCAGGAAGTGGCAGGCGTACACGCGAGCGTCGACCCGATCGTAGCGGTCCCCCTCTTCGTCGTCGATCGCCTTCGGCTTGCGCATGTTGTTCGGATCGACCTGGGTCATCTGGTGCTCGAGCGCACCGAACTTGTCGTGGTCGTACTTGTTCTCTTCCTCGCTGAGCCAGTGGTGGATCACGCCGACCTCATCCTGCGACACGATCGGCTCCGCTCGCAAGCGCTTCGCCTGCTTCGCATGCACGGTCTTGACCGGGATCCGTCGGTCGCGCAGTCGGATGTTCGCAGTCACCAGGTTGCCGCCCTGGTTCACCTCGGCCACCACGTAGTTCGCGTTCCACTGGTAGAACAGGGTGGCCACCTTGTCGGCCCAGCCTTCGGGGGAGTACTTCGCGGTCGCGTCCTCCACGATCACGATGTGGCCGTCCAGCGCCGAGTGCGGGTCGGCGATGCGCACCCCCACCACGATGCCCGTCTCGGCGCTCGGCCCGTCCTCCGACACCGCCGGGTCCACAGCGATGACGCACATGTCGTAAGCTGGCAGGATTCCGACGACGCGGTTGGCGGCCAGCGTCTCGTACTTCCACAGCGCTCCGGGCACGTCATCGAGGATCTGCCCCTCGATCTCCTGCTTGCCTCGCCGCGACCCCTTGAGTCGACCGACCGTCTTGGCGATGTAGTCCTTCGCGAGGTTGGCCCGGTTCTCGAGCGTCGATCCCTCGGTGTGGAACGTCGTACCGTCTGCCTTGTCGGCGAGGAGCGTACGCACCAGCCGGCACGGCTTCGGGGTCGACGTGATCAAGATGCGGATGCGATCGGCCTTCGCCTCGCGCATGCCGAGCGTGAGATTGTCGAACGCGTCCTCCGCCTTCGCCCAGTGGAACAGCTCGTCGAGCCATGCGCCGCCGCCCGAGAACCCGCGGAAGCCATCGACAGAATCGCCGTAGCGGATCTCCGCGATCACCCCGTTGGGCCAGGTGAGCAGGCGCTTCGACGGCTCGTACTTCGGCTTGAACCACGGCGGCGAGACGCGCAGGATGCCACTCGGACCCTCGATCTGTAGGCTGCGGACGTCGCCGGCGGTGCGGCCGGCGATGAGGATGTAGTCGTAGATCTTCTTCTCCGCCCACAACCTCACGGTCTCGGCACCGGTGCGCGTGTTGTGTGTGGGGATCCTGGTCTCGCCCGCGAGGAACATGCTCGTAGGCGAATCGACCTGAATGCAACGGACGGGCACGCTGTCGCGAACCCAGACGCCTACTATGAAGCGAGCATCGTACGAGACAGGTACTCCGCGCGGACCCGCATAGCTGAGCATCTCGCCGCACTGTGCAGTCGTGGCAATGATCCCGTGGCTCTGGTGATAGACAGCCCAGAGATGATCCGCGTCTGCAACAATGACGGAGCCATCGGAGAACTCGACATCGAAGCACCGACGATCGTGCTGCACCTCGGTTGCGAACGTGACGGAGCATGGAAGGCCTCGCTCGTCGAGCACGCGATCGCCGATCGACAACTCGCCCATCGTCGTCCAACCAGACGGAGTAGGGATTGGAGTTTCGATCCGAACCGCTTTGCCGAAGGCGCGCCCTGCGGTGATCAACCAATACATCCACCGCGGATCGTCCGGCTCGAGTTGCTTCTCTCGCGCGAACAGTCCCTCCCAGTCGTACAGCAAACGCTCCGCGATCTCAGGCTGCATGCTCATGATGGCGCGCTTGAATGCGCCCCGATCCTTCGCACGCAGATGCTTGAGTCGAGCGTATAGCCGAACGTCACGCGACGACTGGATCGTCTCCACCTTCGCGCTCCATCGCCGCATCGAGTCGGTTGAACAGTTCCTTGCGCGCGTCGATCATCTCGATCGGTCGCCCGCCTGGCCCGCTGTGTTCGATCGACAGCTTGCCCGGCTTGCCCCACTGCTTGGAGTAGAGCCGCTCCGCGACCCACTTCCGATCCTCGTTGCTCTCCGATTCGATGATCGGCTTCACGAGAGCGATCTGTGCTTCGGCCTCGGCGGCCTGCACATCCTCGAAGAAGATCGCGTGCTCGGTGCGCTGCGGAGCGTCGGGGGCGTCTGGATCTCCGCCTCCGTCGATGTACTCCGCCCAGGTATTCAGCTCGATCTCGCCGCGCTTCAGCCAAGCCGAGAGCTGGGTCTCACTCACCCGTGCTCGAGCCGCCGCGATCTCGCGGTGATAGGCCATCCCGATCCAGCGCAAGATCACCTTGCGCGACTCAGCGTTCCACTTCGTCTCCCGCATGTCCGCCGCCTCTCCACCTGCGGATCATGTGTATCACGCCGACCGGTGCGAATCGGCCACGCGACACTCCGTATGCGGCAGCGGCGCGCTTGATCTCGCCCATCTCGTCGTCGGTGAACATGGCGAATGTTCGGCCGGTATTGTGGGTCTCGAACTCGTCCCATGCCGTATCGAACTCTTCGCACAGTGCGGCGAATCGTCGCCACACTGGACTGTCGACCGGGTAGACGCCGACCCTCGGGGCCGGGAGGTAGCCGAAGTCAGCGAGCGCGGGGATCCGTTCCGCAACCTTGCGGGTCAGCGCGAGCACGGCGCATCGAACGATAAGCAGCGTCGAGCACGTGAAGTAATCAGCCATCTTGTCGATCTCGTCGTACGCCCATCTCGGCAGCACGTTGTCGCGGAAGGCTCTCTCTGCCCCCATCGGAAGCGTTCGCCGGTTGGGAGCGCCGATCTCTCGGCACAGCAGATCGAACTCGCGCATTCGGAACGGGTCCATCTCGACGCCATTCCGTGAGCCGATCGGCCGGCCCCTTCTTCCGCTTGGCCGCGGCATCAGACGTCCTTGTCCATGTCCGTGCTCGTCGAGCGGCGACCGACCTTGTCCAGCACGGGCAGGACGCTCGTCCTCCACTCGGCCACCGGCCTGTCAGCAGCGGGGCTCCAGTGCCACACGCTGTAGTTCCGCATGTCGACCGTGCGGTCGTGCGACACCGGCAGCGGGATGCGCCACTGCTCGATCGGCAGGTGCTCCTCGAACAGGTCCACCGCTCGCTGCGAGCGCTGCCCCAACTCGGTGAGCCAGTACAGCACGAGGCGAGACCACGGGTGCCGCAAGCGATGCCGCAACGGGAGGAAGGCCGCCATCGCCGTAGCCTGGTCGGGCACAGCTCCAGGCGTCAGGGGCAGCGAGAACGGCGGGTTGTCGATGACAAGATCGTACGAGGCGAGCACGTCGCTCGCCTGCGCCTGCTCGATCGTCATCGTGAGCACGGCATCGCAGAACCGCCGAAGCCCTTCGGCCTCCTCGGGTCGCGGCTCCACGGCGGTGACGTGGGCATCGGGCCAGCGCTCGCGGCAGACCAGCCCCCAGCGGCCATCGCCAGCGGACGGAATCAGGATGCGCCGCACGGGCGAGTGCCGCTGCTCGACCAGCGGCGCGACCTTGCCGACGACCTGCCTCACGATGCCCATCGGCGTGCGGTGGACGGCGAACTTCTTGCGGGTCTCGTCGTCGACCTCCGCCGGCGCTGCATCAAGCGCGGCTTCAAACAGCGTGCCCTGGATCATGTCCTCGCCGCTCCCGTCCGCCGCAGGTAGTCCTGAGCGATACGCTTCATCCTGTCCGGGCTGGCCTGCATGCCGACCACGAGATCGTCGCGCTGGTAGTCGACCACCAGGTCGTGCTGCTGCCGCTTGATCCCGAGGGCTTCGACCATGTACGGGTCGACCCCGCCCTCCGCGAGCAGGTAGTACGCGAGTACGTTGCTCTGCTGCCCGTCGCGGTGCAGGCGGCCGACGCATTGATCCATCGCCTTCGGACTCCAGTCGAGCTCTCCGAAGACGATCACTCGAGCGCGGTCTTGCAAGCCGTTCAGGCCGGCGCCGCTGCGAAGCGAGCCGATGAACAGGTTGGTCTCGCCGGTACTGAACCGAGAGAACGAGCGAAGCTTCTGAGCCTCCGTCTCCTCGCCCGTGTAGAACGCCGGGTTGTGACTTCGCAGTCGCTCGGCCCAGATGTCGTAGACGGCGTGGTGCCACCCGTAGAGCAGCACGGGCTCGCCAGACTGGAGAAGCAGGTCGACGAAGTCCGCCACGAAAGGCGCCTTCGCGACGCCCGTCGCCTGCCGCAGCTCGTTGGAGAACTCGGCACTCGCACGCATGCGGATCTCGCCGGACGCGTCGCTCAAGATCACCTCCGCGAGCCGGGCTGCGGTGTCGTGCACCTCGCGAAGCCTGCGAGGGTCGGACTCGATCGGATGCAGGATGCGCTCCACGGGCGGCAGTTCGCGGCCAACGTCGGCGCGAGTCCGGCGGATCATGAGCGCCTGCTCGGCGAGGTACGAGCCGAACGCGCGGGGGTCTGCGATCGTCGCCTTCTTCCCACCGTCGTCGTCGGAACCGTGGCACCACTCCGACAAGAACTCCGACCGCGTCCCCAAGCACCCGGGTCGCAGCACGTCCATGATCGAGTAGAACTCCCCGCCGTAGTTGTAGATGGGCGAAGCCGAGAGACCGAGCCGGTAGCTCACCGATTCGGAGAGGTGCTTGGCAGCGTTGTGCTTGGCCGTGCCCGGATGACGCAGCTCTTGGATCTCGTCGTACACCACCGAGCGATAGTGCTGCGCGAGCGTCTCCGCCCATCCGGCGAGCTTGCTGTACGAGATAACGATCACGTCGGGCATGGTCCCGTCAGCCTGCACGAGCACGTACGGCTTGCCCTTGGCATCGGTGGTACTGCCTCGCCGGATCCTGTGCAACGTGAGGTGCGGCGCGAACTTGCGGATCTCGGCCACCCACTGCGCTTGCAAGTGCGTTTGGCAGACGATGACGGCAGGCTGCGCCTCGACTGCGGAGATCGTGCAGATCGCGACTATGCTCTTCCCAAGCCCAAGATCGTCAGCACAGAGCACGCCGCCAGTGGCAAGAGCAAGCATCGCCGCCTGCACTTGGTAGTCGCGCGGCGCGATGGCCAGCGGGAACGATCGGCGCTCGTAGTCGCCGCCCATGATGGCCGCCGCCGACTCGAGCTGTGCATCCTTCGCTTGCGCCCGAGCGACCATCGTCGAGCGGTCGTCGTCGCTGACGGTCATCGGGTACCGCTGCAAGAACCAAACGAGGTCGCGACACGTCGCGTCGTTGTGCGCCAGCGAGATCTGCCCGTGGCCGACCGCCCGAGGGAACAGGCGCCGCAGGTCGCTCATCACGTGCGGCTTAGCTTCGACCACCCACGAGGATCTAGCCCTCGTGATGGTGCCGCACGTCCTCACAGTCCGAGGATTGGCACTACCACCAGGCGCTTGCGAAGCACCGTTGGCGGCATCGACAAGTGTGCCATCCTGGTCGTGAGCAGAATCAGCCCCGTCACCACCTCGTGCTCTGCGTATCGATGGAGCTGCCGCAGCACCTCCGTCTTCGTGCCGGCCACCTTGATCTCGATCGCCGTCCCGTCGTCGAGCAGCACGTCGAGCCGGTCTCGCTTGGTCAGTACCACCTCCGATCGGAAGCTCGGAACATGCTGCTGCTGACGCTCTAGCCATTGGAGTAGACCCTTGTGGATATCGGCTTCCGATGACCACCGGAAGCTGCACTGCTTGATCACGCTGACGATGGAATCGAGCTGGCTGCTCATGTGGCACCGAGGATCTTCGGGTACGGCAGCGAGGCCGGGAGGCGCCGCCGGTCGCGAGGAAAGAGAGCCCACGCGTACTTCAGATTTCCATGGTGCCGCAGCGGACGTGTGAGCCTCCCGACCCAGCGGCGCAGCCATGCCGCGGCGTCTTCGTCCTCGCGCAGCGGCTCGGCGCCGTGGCGTTCGAGCACCGCAGATGCGTACCGCCAGCCCTTCTCGCGCTTGCGGATCTTGGCCATAGCGCGGCCGTGAAGCACGGTAGCGTCGGGGAGCAGTCGCAGCGTGTGAGCGTCAGCTCGCCCGAGGTACACGCCATTCGTGGCCTGGTAGATCCCGCCGATGTGGCCCGCGAACACGACATCGCCCGCCGCGGTGGTGCGGGGCACGGGGTCGGAGAAGCTCACGACGCCGGTCCACCCCTCGCGCCGAAGCAGCTCGAAGCACCGCGCGAGGAACCACGACTCGCCGTTCGCCGGCACCGCGTCGAGCAGGACCAGCCGCCCGAGTTCGCCGCATGTGTCGCGGTCGCCGGGGAGCACGTCGAGCGCCTTGGGCTGCGCCGGCACGGAGAAGACGGCCACGCCCTCGAGCCCGCTGGGGCCGTAGAGACCGAAGCGCTGGCGAGCCGCGGGGTAGCTTCCCGAGTAGTGGTGCGATAGCACGAACCTGCGCGCGGTGGTGTCGTCGGCGATCGGTGCGACCTCGTACTGCCGCGTCGCAATCGTCTCGCCCGCGGGACGGTACACGCCCCGACGCTCGCGCCAGCGCTGGCATGCCCCGACGATCATGCCGCCAACTCCGTCGGCTGCGGGCTCACCCACACCTTGCGATGCGACAGGGAGAACGCCCCAGCATGCGCCTCGTCGAGCGCTTCGATGCACGCGCGACCGATCGCTTCCGCTGCGTAGACAGGCACCGCGTTCCCAATTACGAGCCGATGGTGCGCTTGGCTCTCGCCGGTGAGCTTGAGCCACTGCCCGTTGATCTGTGCCGGGAAGCCTTGCAGTACGGCGAGCTCCAGCGTGGTCATCGGCCGGTGCCACGTGCCATCGGCAGCGCGGATGATCATGTGCCGCGGGGTCTTGTCGTCGATGTCGAATGGCGGGCCGACGATCTCCGGCACTCGCGGGTCGGCGACGGATGCGGGCGCATTGTTCACGTTGTGGTGGCCCTTCACGACGAACGAAGGCCGGTCCCAACCGACGACTCCGAAGGCTCCACTCCTAGGAGCATGAGCGAGTCTCGGGTCGGCGACGGACCACGGGCCGTTGTGCATGCTGCCGTTGGCGATGACCGGGTACGACGGCTGGTCCCACGCGGTGATGCCGATCGATCCGTCGCGCCTCTCGCAGTCGCTACGCACGTCGAACATCCGAGGGTCAGCCACGCTTGCCCACGACGCTTTCACCGTGGACGCAGCCACGACTGTATGCGACGGCTCGCCCCACGCGACAACGCCGAGTCCGCCGTTCTGCCGCTGGTCTCTCTGCGGCAGCCGTACGCTCTCGGGCAGGGACTTCCAATCAAGGCCAGCCTCCACGAGCGCAAGGCGGACCCAGTTGATCGCGGCGAGCATCGGCAAGCGGTGCATGGGCCCGCCGTTCGCCGCCTGCCATTCCTCGCTCGGAGGAGGCAGCGGAATCGGAAGGTCGCCGAGCACTTCGCCGACGCCCTTGATCCGCTGCGACGTCGGAACACGAAGGAACGTCGGAACCTGCTCCATGTGCCGAGCGACAAGCAAGAACCTGCGCCGCTTCTGGGCCCCTCCTCCGAGAGCACCGGTGTCGTGTACCGTCTCGGCCACGGCGTAGCCGTACGAGTGAAGCAGCGCGATCAACTGGTCGAGCCACTCGCGCCCGCGGTTCTGGATCCGCGGAACGTTCTCGAAGAGAATCAGCGGAGGCGGACGCTTCCATGCGAGCAGCGCCAGCCATACGCCGCGGAACGCGAGCGAGTTGAGCAGGAGATACTTCTCCGTCTCGGACTTGCTCTTCGGAAGGCACCCGGAGAACCCCTTGCACGGGGCCGTCGTCATAAGGACGTCCGGCGTCTCGCCGTCCGTCATCGCGCACAGATCCTCGGGCGACATCAACATGATGTCGGCCCACGTCGCCTTTTCTCCCGTCAAGATCTCATGGTCGAGACACGCGATCGGGTCGTTGTCGATCGCTCCAAGCGAGCGGAAGCCTGCGCGCTGGAACCCGAGGGATCCACCGCCAGCACCGCAGAACAGGTGAAAGCTGGTCGGCTGACGATTCATGCTCTCCCCACAGTCGGAAGTCCCAAAGCGTGCCACTCGCGAACGAACATCTCGTACGACTCCTCCTCGGTCGCGGGAGTCTTCACGCTGTAGCCTGCCGGCGCCGACCATTCGAGGCCGTAGTCGTATCCGTCGGGCAACGGTGGCACGAGATCTCGGATCTCCACTGCGAGCATCTCGGCATCGGCACGGTCGACGATCGCCTGCATCTTCGGGTCCCACGAGCTGCGGCCAAGACCGAAGGAGTCGCAGATGTAGAGCAGGCCCATCGTTTCGATCTGGTTGTACTCGTGCATGCCTGGCCGCCGCTTGATCGGGCGAGGAAGGTCGGCCTGGAACGCCTCCATGGAATCGTGGAGAAGCCCGAAGATGGCGGCCGCTCGCTCGTCCAGGTTCGCCAACCACGCGAGTTCTCCGGCCCTTCTCGACGTGAGCACAAGATGCTCGGCGCGCTTCACCGGCACGACACCCATCCATCGCGGCGAGCGCGAGTGAGGGATGGCCAAGTCGCGGAGCGTGACCGGGAACCGCTGCGGCTTGCCGGCGAGCAGCAAGTCGTAGTCGAACACACAACCCGTCGCAGTTGTCACCCAGCTACCCATGGCGCATCACCTTCAGCTCGTATTCGAGAGACCAGAGCGCGCCGACCGGTTCGGTGGCGACGATCGATACCTGTACTCCCAGGACCCGCGCTTTCATCCGCCAGGCCCACTCGGGAAGGTCGCTCGCAGGACACCACTCCTCGGCAGAGTCGAGCGGAGGATCGTTCACGACCAGCCGTCGAGCTCGGCTGGCTCGCTCAGCGACTTCTCCGTCCGCACGGTACTGCACACGCGCGGCACCATCGGAGGCAACCTGCCTCCACGGCTCGCGCACGAACAGCAACGCACCAGGCGACCATCGAGCATGCGCCAGCACGGACGCGCGCATGTCGTCAAGCGCCATCGTGCCCTGGACATCGGCCCCAAGCCACGACCAAAGGCACGGACGCACCTCGATCGGGCACGGATCCACAGCCCTGCGCACCCCCGCAAGGGCTCCGCTGCGAAGTCCGCGAGCCTCAAGCAGCGACAGATCGACCACTCGGGAGTCGAGAGAAAGAAGCATCATAAGCAACCCACTCGTCAGGCCATGGCTATCGCAGCATGCGAGCCAGATCAATCACAATCCTACGCGGCTGCCCCGAATATGTCATCGGCGGCGGCGTTCTCGAACCTGGTGTACTTGCCGCGATACGTCAAGTGTACCGTCCCCGTCGGGCCCTTGCGCTGCTTGCCGATGATCAACTCAGCCTTGCCCTCCAGCTCCTTGCGCTCCGCCTCATCCGCGACGTACCTCTCGCGCCGAACGATGAAGGCGATCGTGTCGGCATCCTGCTCGAGGGTGCCAGACTCGCGCAGGTCGGCGAGCTGCGGCGTGTGATCGGGCCGCTTGTCGACATCTCGCCCGAGCTGCGACAGTGCGAGAACGACACCGTTCTCGTCCTTCGCCATGTTCTTCAGTCCCTGGGAGATGTCGCTAATCTCCTGTTCGCGCGAGTCGTACTTCTTCTTCCCGCCGCGGCATAGCTGGAGGTAGTCGACAACGATTAGAAGCTTGCCGTCCTTCGGGATGGCGCCTCGCGAGCGGAGTCGCGACACCTTGCGCCGCATGTCGTCGATCTTCTGACCGCTGGTGGAGTCGACCCAGATCGGCGCCCTGTGCAGCAGGTCGGCGTGGCGCACGAGATCGCGGAACTCGGACTCGATCACCTTGCCCACTCGGAGCTTCTGGCTGTCGACCTGGGCGCCGTCGCAGAGCATGCGCTCGATGAGCTGCGAGGTGGTCATCTCCAGCGAGAAGACCACCCCGGGCGTGCACGCAGCGACCGCATCAGCATCGGGGAATCGAGGGACGCACGCGTGCCGCAGGATATTGAGGGCCATCGCCGTCTTGCCCATCGACGGGCGCGCAGCGAGAAGGACCAGGTCTCCAGCCTGCATGCCGCTCGTGAGGGCGTCGAAGTCGACGAAGCCCGTCGGGATCCCGGTGACCTCGATCTTCGACTTCGCGCGGTCGGTGATCTCCTTGAACGCGTCGTATACGCTTCGACCGATCTGGGTCAGGTCTCCGGCGATCGTCTGGCCAGCGGTGAGCGCCGAGATTCGTGCGGTCGCATCGGCGACGAAGGCCTTCGGGTCGGCGATCGGGTCCGCTCCAACGTCGGCTAGCTCGCGGCCCAACTTCGCCAGCGCTCGCACGTCGGCCTGCTCGCGGAGCTGCGCCGCGTGGTGCCGCACGTTCGCGCTGCTAGCCCAGTGCCCCGATAGCAAGCCAAGGCCTTCGAGCCCGCCCACGAGCCCGAGTTCATCCTTGCAGCCCATGTCGTACGCAAGCGTGACGGGGTCGATGGGCTTCCCGGCCTCCGACAGCCGGAGCATCGCTCGCCAGATCGCGGCGTGCGACGGCAGATAGAACGCGTCGTCACCGATCGTCGCGGCCACGTCGTGGATCGCGTCGTTGCGCAGCATGATGCCGGCGAGCACGGCGCCTTCGGACTCGCGGGAGTGTGGCAGTGCGCTAGTCATCCTCGGCTTCGTCCTCCATGCGCATTCGGTCGAGCATCGGGTTGCAGAGCGCCATCACCCTCGCCCTGTTCCTCGCCTGTGCTTCCACGTCCGCCATGAATCGCGCCTCGTCGATGCCGAGCATGCGCAGCACGGGACCGACGTCGCCGCTCTGGCGAGCCGTGTAGACCGCCTTGAGCAGCTCGATCGCCGACGCTGCGGCGGGGGAGGGCGCTTGCTCCGGTGGGTGCTCGCGGAACGACGGCACGCCTTCGGCGATGTCCCACAGATCGACCCACGTCGCGCCATGACCTGTGATCCGATCGACGAGCCGCCCCTGTCCGCCCTCGGCTTGGTCGTAGACCTGCTCGAGCGCGGTGCGCCCGAAGTTCGTGGTGATGCACACCTCGGTGCCAGCCTCGTGCAGGGAGCACACGAGATCTCCGAGCCGGTTGATCGCCACGGAGTGCGTCGTGTTGAACGACCCGAGGTCGTCGATCACCACGCGGTGCTTGCTCGCGACGAGCGCGTCGTGGATGGCCTGCCACTTTCCGCTGTCGTGGAGCGAGATGCGACCGGCCTCTGGTGCGCGGAGCCATCGGATCTCGCCCGGCCGGTTCATCGCCCACCGCGCCGCGCCTGCTGACTTGGCGATGCCTCGCGGGCCGCTGAGCGTCATGACCCCGCCGGTGTACGAACCGATCGCCGCATCGACGGCTTTCCACACCTTCGCCTGCTCTGTGGTGAGCGCGGCGTCCGACCAGTGGTGCACAGCGGTCATGAGAGCGGCCCCAGGGATCTCCGCCTTGTAGTGCGCCCATAGGGCGCACGCGCGGTCAGCCTTGCGCACGTGGAGCTCGATGCGATCGAGCAGCACGTCCAAGGTGAAGTCGCCGGTCGGCCGAAGCAGATCCTCGCTACCGACGCGGACCATGGGACGCGACTCCTCTCGGCTTGGCCGGCACGCTCTCCGGCTCTCGCTGTGGCTGCTGCCCGTGGATGGCACGGTCTCCTCGAGCCCATCGGCGGCCAGCATTCAGCACGCTCTGCCACTTGTCGTCATCGTCGAAGATCGTCCGCGTCGTGGCGTAGTCGCCAGCTCGCACGGCCTCATCCTTCGCCGTGGCATGCAGTGCGACCCGGGCCATTGCGCAGCAGCGGAGAACCTCGCACGGGTCGTCACGCGTGCCGGCAAGCAACTCCCGCAGCTCTCGCAGTCGACGGATCACGGGGATGGCGGACGACGGGCTAAGTCTAGCCTTCGGTAGGTGCGGCATGCCGAAACTGGCGCGAGCCCGATTCAGCGCTTCGAGGACGCTCAGCGCCACCTCGCGCTCCTCATCCGTCGCGCCAGACCACACCGGATCTGCCGCGATCTTCGGAGGGCCGACCCGCCGAGTTCTGCGATTCGCCTTCAGCCGAGAGCCGCCGAACAGCGGTCCCAGCGATTCGTCGTCCCTGGCCATCGACACCACCATCCGAGAAAAGAAAGCCGGCAGCGATCACCCATCGCTGCCGGCCAGATCCATCGACCACGACTGACGAGCGCGGTCCCGGAGTTCCCTTTCTGTGTTACACCCGCGCTCGTTTGTGGACCCGGACTATCCGGTGCCAATCTTCCCACACTGATATACGACCGAACGGGCCAAGTCATTCCTCGCCGCAGAGCGAGGAACGTTGCTCTGCGAGAGCCCGGCGGCGTTGCGCGACTCGCGACAGAACGCATCCACGTCGAACGCCTTCGGCGTCGCCACTTCAACTCTTGCGGTAAGGCATGGCACGCAGCCGATCTTGCCACGCTTCATGCGCATGTCCGGCTTCTCGAGGCCGCAGATCGGGCACAGCCGCGCCTTGCTGTTCCGGCGCGAGTCAGTGGAGCAGCAAATGTCGCATGTACCACTGAGCTGGCCGTTCAACTTCAGCGAATACTCGGAGGCCGGCCGTCGCTCGCCGCACCGTCTGCATGGACCATGGAGCACTGGCACGAGCACCAGCACCGGCCAGTCGGGCGGCAGCACCGGGTCGCAGCCCTCCGCGAAGACATCGGCGCGCTCGAGCGCAGTAATGGTCGACTTCACGACGGCGAGCGGGTGGAAGCTCTCGAACTCCACACCGTTCGGAGCTGTCACGATGAAGCCGTCCTCCACAGGATCGGCGGGTCGGATTCGCCATCGTGCCATCACGCAGCTCGCTTTCCAGCTCTGAAGAACTCCACCGCACGAATGCCGACCTCCGAGAGCTTGATCGTGTTCTTTGGGTCGTATAGGTCCGCACCTTCACGACGGTCCACGATCGTCACCAGCCCATCGTCGATGGCGATACGGCGCTGTGAGTCCCACGGGAGTGCCATGCACGCCGGCCAAGCCTTGCGGTTCCGAAGCATGCGCTCCAGGTTCCTCGCCAACTGGACAGATACAGCCGCCACAAGCACCTCCCACCCAAAGAGCGTGGCCCGGTGGCGTCGCCATCACTCGACACCACCGGGCCACCAGCCACGCCTTCTCAGTTTTGTAGCGGGAGCAGGACTCGAACCTGCGACCTCTGGATTATGAGTCCAGTGCTCTACCGACTGCGCTATCCCGCTATGTGCCGGCCATGGGCCGGCGTCTCTCGTCACTCGGACTTCTTGGCCCGAGGCTTGCCCGGCGCCTTGAAGTCCTTGTTCTCGAACTTCGACCGGGCACGCTCGCACGCGGCCTGGATCTCGCCCGCATCCGCGTTCTCGGGCGCCGTGATCACGACCTTGATGCTGTCGATCACGCTAATCGTCTGCTTCTTCCCACTGTCCGACTCGTTCTCGTCCGCCATGTCGCTATCTCCTGCCTCGTTTGGCCCGCACACTGCTACCACAATCAGCTCATGAAGTCATCAAGATTCGGCAGCCGAGATCGCCTCGGGCTCCGGCGGAAGCTCGACGACGCCGTCCGTGATCTCGGTGGCGTCGGTGTCGATCACCACGTCGTCGCCTGACGCGAGCGCAGTGTTCCACTCGTCGCCGCTCACCGGAAGGTAGCCTCGCGCCGCGCAGTACTTGATGGCGGTCTTCTGCGCCATCTCGATGGGCCATTGGCCCCACACCGGGCCGGCGCCCTTGGCGGTCTTGCGCTTGTCGATCTTCGCCTTGCTGACCCATGGACGACAAAGCGTCACGCCGTCGGAGAGCCTGCGCACGATGACGTAGACCCCGAGCAGGTCTGCGTAGTTCTCGCTACCTCCCTCGGGCGCCGCCTCATGGTCGTGCGCCTCGCCGTCGGTGACGCGGATCGGTTCGCCGCGATAGACGGGTATCGCCATGAGCATGTAGCCTTGGCGCTTGGCGAGCTCGCCCCAGCCGATGTGGGTGATCTCCCAGCTCAGCTCGTTGCCCCGCGGGATGAGGTACACCGCAGGCGAAGGGCCGCCCGGGAAGAGACCGGTGATGGCCGACCGAGCGATGCACGCCCCGATCGAGTCCTTCGTGCACTTCTTCCAGGCCTCGCCGTTTTTGCTGATGCGCTTCGCGGTCTCGAACGCGAGACCGACCTTCGCCGCAGCGGCCTTGGCCTTCGATTCGGGGAGCATGTTCATCACCATGCTCAGTGCCGAAGCCTCGATCTGCGAGCGGAGCTTGTCTACTGCGCCGCCGCTTCCGTCTCTCGTTGCGACTGCTGTCGTCTCCTGTGCCATAGCTCGACTCCTCTTGCGTACTGCGCCACGTCTTCGACTTGTGCCCTTTCCCACGGCGCCGGGTCGGGAAGGGTGTGGCCGGCGAACGACCAATGGCTCGGCGGCATCTGCTGCATCTCTCGGTGCACACGGGCGAGTCGGAGCGCGCTCCGATACCTCTCGGCACCCATGGCGATCTGCGACTCTGGCAGCACGATCCAGGCCACCTCGGCGGCCTCGTTCACCGCCAGGAACCCGAAGGTCTTCGGTCGACCGTGGAGTGGCTCTCCGCTGTCGACGTTCCACGCTGCCTGCATGTCGTATGCGCGCCGGAACACGTCGCGCCTAAACTCGTAGACCGACGGGGCGCACGTCGACTTGACATCGATCATCACGTGCTGCGGGATCTCCAGGTCGATGCGGCGCTTGCCCGGAAGCCCGTAGATCACGAACCGCGACGAGCGCTCGACCAGGGCGTCTCGCCGAAGGATGACCTTCGACAGCGGCAGGCCCTTGGCAAGCTCGAATCGAGACAGCGCACTCGCCCGGCGGCGCGCCCTCTCGTACGACGCCGGGGACAGGACCGTGATGCCGGGACGTGAGTGCTCCGCTTCCCAGTCGGCGGCCCATCTCTCGCGGGCCTCGACAACGCCCTTCTTGCCGCGCATCTCCACCAGCCACTGGGGCTCGTTCGGCCGGCGAACGACGGAGCCCTCTCGCTCTGGCTCGAGCGCGAACGTGTGGATCGCGGTGCCCTCACGCGCTGCGTCGCTGTCGCCTCCGCCGTCGATACCGAGATACACCTTGAGCCGCGTCGACGAGAGCGCCTCGGCGGCATGGTACTCCTCTGCCGAGCACGACCACTCTCGGTGATCGGCGAACGCGAACTCGTCGTCGCTGGAATAGAGTTCTCCGTCCATGAGTCAGCCTCGCAGGTACCAGGCGGCGAACGTCGCTCTTCCGCCCTCGAGTAGGTAGACGGATTCGATACCTCGCTCGTCCGTCACCACCGCGACAGCATCGCCGCCGCGGTAGGAGCCGCTGGACCAGCCGCCGACGTCAGCGAGGGCGTACTGCTCAGCGGCGGATGCCGCCGAACTTGCTGCGATGCGGCTGCTCGGCGCATCGCAGCCGTCGATGGACACCAGGAACAGCATCGCCTACTCGGCCGCTGCCGCCTCGGACTTGGCCTTCAGCTCCGCGACCCGCAGCGGCGCCTTCTTCTTGCTGGTCGTCGTCGCTGCCTCGCTGGCCTTGTCGCTCGCGAGGCTCGCCGCGTAGGCGGCCTTGGCCTTGGCCAGCCATGCGGGCGGCGTGGTCTCTGCGTTGCCAGCGTAGCCGAGCAGTGCGAGCACGTCGGCACGGGGCACCGTCTCGGGGATCTCGTCGGCGAAGTCCTTGCTGGTCGCGTACGCGACAGCCTCCCGCGGCTTGAATCCCCGTGGCGTCTGCGGTCCGGCGGGCCCACGCACGTTGCCCTCGCCCTTCTTGCTGGCCTTGGAGAGCGCGCTGGTCCACGCCAGCTGGCCCTCGTGGACGGCGAGCTTGGTCTCACGATCAAGAGACGTCAGCCGGCGGAGCTTGTTGAAGTGCTGCTCCGAGATCTCCGTCGCGCCGTTCACACGGAACGCGGGGTTGTGCTGCATGAGCGCCGCCAGCTTCTTCCTGGCGTCGTCCTCCTTGAGGCCGCAGCCGTTCTTGCTCAGCGGCAACACGAGCAGCTCGGCATAGTGGGCGAGGTCGATCGGCGAGAGCGGCTTGAGGCTCTGCATCGCCCCGCCGCGCTCCACGGCATCGGCGTAGTCCTGCGCGCTCTTCTTGCGCGGGACCTTCTGGCAGAGCAGCACCCATCCTCGCTCCGGTCGAATGCCTCGGTCACGAAGGATGCACATCGCGTAGTAGCGACGGTAGCCCTCCTCCATCTCGTGCCGGCGCGTCGCCGGGTTCACGCTGACGTCGATGGGCTGCTCCTGCCGCTTCGGCAGCGTCTCCAGGAGATCGAGAATGTCGTTCTCGCAGAACGAGCACGGCTGACCCTTGTATTCGTAGGCCGGGAAGCGGGGGCCGTTCTTGGTGTAGTCGACGTCGATGTCGTCGATCGACAGCCACACCGACTCCTCTCGGTCGCCGGATCGGCTGCCCTCCTCCTTCGTGGCAAGGCCGAAGCCCTTCTTCTTGAGATCGACGTGGGGTCGAGTCGCGGTGGGATTCGTGATGGTGTCGGTCATGGCTGCGATCTCTGTACCGGAGCGATTCCTGATTTATTGCATCGAGCTTTCGATTCGGCGTAGCTCTGCCGCGGCCGCCCGACGAGCCCGATGCAGTCGGCTCATCACGGTCCCGATCGGAACGCCGGTCTTCGCCGCCGCCTCCTTGTACGAGCAGCCGGCGAGGTCGACGAGCCGAAGCATCTCCTCGTGCTCCTCGCTCACCATCGTGAGCGCGCACTCGATCCGCTCTCGCAGCACGGAGAGCTCGAGCCGCTGCTCACCATGGTGCCCCTGCGCCGCCGCCCTGGTGGCCTCGGAGAAGCCACCCCCGCTGGCCTGCGCGGTCGTTCGGATCTCGGGCCCGAGCCGCTCGTACGCCGCTGCCCGCAGTCGAGTGCTCGTCACGTGGGACAGGAATACCCTTACGAGAATGGATCTCAGCCACGGGGCCGGATCTGCGCCGGGTCGGAATGTGTCCCGATGGCGCCACGCCTTGAGGAGGGCCGACTGCGCCAGGTCTTCCCCATCGGTGGGGCTCAGGCGCATGGCTAGGGCATGCACGCTATCCGCGTGCTTGGCGATGGTGGCGGCATCGATGGACATGGCTCTGGGTCTCCGGTGGCTCGTTGCAATCTTCCAGGATGCCCCGACTCGGGGACCCTGGCTGGCGACCTATCGGCCACCGGTGCGGTTCGTTGCGTCGCTTCGAGAACATTTTTCCGGCCCATATCGGGCCGCGCCTGACTACGCCGCGCGACCGCCGTGGCGGTGAGAGCGCGTCGCATTGAATGCCATCTTCTCCTCGATGGCAGTATCGAGGTCGAGACCGAGAGCGCCAGCGAGATCGAAGACCCGGATCACGATGTCCGCCAGCTCACTCGGCAGACCCTCCGGCTTCCCGTCGGCGCGTCGGCGCGGCTTGAAGTCCAAGTCGCGCACACACTCGAGCGACTCGCCGACCGCCTCGCTGGCAATGAGCGCGAGCTTGCTCAAGATGCAGTTGATCGAGATCCTCAAGCCCGGCGTGCTCGGAACCGCGTCGTTGATCGCACCGATCCGTCGGAGCAGGTCGCCGATCTCAGCGGACTCACCATCCGCCTTCGCGGCTTCCTGCTCGTCCTCCCACCAGCCCTTGAGCTTGGCCGTCTCGTGAGCCTCTTCCACTAGCTTTGCGATCTTCATTCTTCCATGTCCTTGCTGCGGTCCTTAGGGCCGCTGGTTGATCGTACATCTCCCCGATGGAACTCACAGATCACGGAGACCCACCACGAGGTGCACATGATCGCAGCCTCGCGCTCGAAGGTCTCGGTGAGAGGGTCGACACCGAGAGCCGCAGCAAGCCAGCTCTGCATGGTGTCCCCCGGGTACGTGCTGGTCGCGAGCCCCCGCAGCTTGGCGGAGGGGCCAAGAGATGCGCGCACGTAGCGAGGCCAACGCGCATCCTTGCCGCCGTCGTAGAGTGCCATCTCGTGCTGGAGGCTCAGGGCTTCGAGCCACTCGGTGGGATCGGCATACTGCAAGGCGCTCTTGGTGAGCGCTGCCGGCGGGAGCTCGCCGTCGGGAGATCGAAGGTCGTCAATGAGCTTGCGCCATCGCGTGCTGCGCGTAAGCTCTGTGCAGGTCACTCGGTACCAGCCGTATGCCGCGATGGTCACATCGTCGCCATCGTGCACCAGCACCGAGGACCCGCCCAGGGCGTTGATGTCGGTGCCGTTGACCGAGACAGTGAACCGGCACGCATCGATCGCTCGTCGCTCTTCGTCGCTCTGCCAGCGCTTGTCACCGGTGACGAAGACCTCATCACGCAGGCGCATCTTGAGTCCCGGGTACGACCGATCGAGGCTGTCGATGATGTCGCTGACGGTACCAGCCGGCACCGTCGCGGAACTCGATCCGGTCAGCCTGCGAAGCTGGCTTGGGAAGTGAACGACTGGCATACTACTGGTCCCGATCTGTAAGCTCTTCGAGGAGACTCGCGTTCTCCGCTTCAAGCTTCCTGACTCTATCCTCAAGCACCGCTACAGTCGCAGCGAGTTCTTTATTCAGCGCATCAAGTCTTGCAACTTCCGCCTTGCGCTTCGCAAGCGCGGCCCACAGATTGGACTTGCCCATCAGCTACCACACTTCCCACAGCGCACGAAGCTCTGCCTTCAGCTTGGATGTCCGAGCAATGCCGCCGGTCTCGTGCTCCTTATTCGCGAATACGATCGCGTTCTCGATGAACGCGTCGATCTTCGCAGGATCATCTCCGCAGGCCGCGCGACGCTCGTGCATCGGCCGATCGTTGTCGACATAGATCATCACGAGCTGTGCGTCATCGCTCATTGAAACGCCTTCTCGCGACTGGTCCGGGTCTTGGATGGTCTCGCCGTACTTGACGGCGACGATGTCCATCGTCGGGATCGTGGTGCCGGAGTCCTTGAACGACTCGGCGGGGTGCGAAGTCATGACTGCGCCGATGTCCAAGAGCCACTCGCGGAACTCCAGAAACTGCCTGCGGGGCGACTTCAGCCACGTGCCGCCAGGCACGATCCAGCCGATGCACCCACCTTCGGCCAGCATCGACCACGCATGGCGAAAGTGCGTGAGCCATGCCATGACGTCGCCGTCAACGGAGAACGGCGGGTTGCCGACGACGACATCGAACGGTTCGTTCGGACGCCACGAAAGGAAGTCGCACGCGTTGACCTCGTAGCCCTTGGCCCGAAGCGCTGCGACGTTCAGAGGATCGATCTCGCAGCACGTGATCTCGCACAACGGCCAGCGCTGACGCATGGCATCGGCGATCGACCCCCAACCGGCGCTCGGCTCGAGCACGCGCATGGACGACTTGCTGACACCTCGCGGCCACCACTCGCCATCGACGCTCTTCACGAGGTCGGAAGCAAGCTCAGCAGGGGTCGGAAAGTAGGCGTGCGGGTTATCGGCAGGCATCAACCCGGTGGCCAGCACCGCCGAGATCGACGCAGTGGGGATGTACGGGAACACGTGCCCCTTGCCTCGTACCCACTTCCCCCGCAGGCGCTCGATGACCTGCGCCAGCTCGTCGTATACGTGGCGCTCCACCTCTGGCATGGGGAGCAGCACATTGCCTCGGATGACGGCGAAGCGGAGCAGATTCATCACCGGCTCGCTGATCCGGCGAGAGATGAGCGGTACGCCCGCGTCGATCGCTGGAGACGCGGCGAACAGGTCTTGAACGCCGCACGGTGCCTTCTTGCGTCCCATGCGTTCAGTACAGGCACCGAAGCGCCAACCTTCCATCTGGCCGGTCTTAGGCCTTGCTCGCGCTTTCGTTGGGGTCCATGCCAGCAATGAGGTGCCGCTCCGAACCGTCCAACGACGACAGGACCACCGGGTCGAACTCTTTGCCGCGGGCGACCCTGCCCCACGAGATCTTGATTCGTTCGTTTCCGCCCAGGGCGGAGACGGCATCGGCGAGGTACAGGCCATGCACCCACCAGTCGCCGGGTTCGCCGTCGAAATCCTGCGTTGCGCAGCTCGAGCGAGCCGAGCCGCTCTCCCTGCTCGTCGCAACACCCACGAGGCCTTCGGGACCCACCGTGATGCGCACCGCGGCCGACGTGGGGAGGCGCACCTTCATCACCTCGACCACCGCCGCGAGCTCGTCACGCTGAACGGTCACGCTTCCGGTGGACTTCGCCATCGACAGCACCAGTCGGATCGGCGGCGGTTCCATCGAGTGCTGCATGAGCGTCACGGTGTCGCCGTCCGCCCGCAGGCGCAGCAGCTTCTTGTTGCTGCGCGAGTCCTTGCCCACCTCCACGTCCCACTCCTGCGCATGGGCGGCCATCTTCGCCAGACGGATTGCTCCGGCGCGGATGAGCTGGAGCCTCCCTCGGTAGCCGAATCCGTCGGCCGACGGAATGCCGCAGACCGCAGCTCTGTGCCCGTCCGTGGCGAGCGTCTCGATCCCATCGTCGTCAACCTCGATGACGAGCTGGCAAGCGGAAGGCTTGCCCTCGTCCGCGCACACGGCATACAGCGCGCCATTGACGATCCTCGCCAGCAGCGCGCCGGAGATCGGGTAGTGCGCGCTGCCTGCGAGCGGGGCATCCGGCGCGTAGTAGTCGGCGCCCGGGTATCCAGCCACCTCGATCTCGAGACGGCCGCAGCGGAAGGTGGTCCAGTTGCGCTCGTTCGTCGCGACCGTCGCGTCGCCGTCCGGCAGTACCTTCGTCGCAGCGACGACTTCTTTGGCCGAGATCGCCACGCTGCCATCCGCGGTGACTGATGCCGGAATCGACCGGGTCAGGCTGTGCATCATGTCGCCGGCGGTCAGCTCGACGGTCTGGCGCGCAACCGATGCGACGACCCTGACGCAGGACTCCAGCGGAGATGCCTCCCGACGCACCGCCCACTGGGCGACGGTGGAGAGAGCCTGGTGCAGTACGTGCGAGCGAGCGGAGAAGAGCACGCCGCAGCACTGCCACGCAGCTAGCCAACAGGTCAAAGCAAATCGACAGTGGCTGTTTATTCCGCGGAGACCATTGGAGTGGAATAGAACTAGCGAAGCGGCGGTACCGTCAACAGCCGCAGGATACGGAGCCGTCCGGCTCACTCGATGGGCCGCAGCACGTGACGAGATCGTGGCTCGGCGGACAGTCCCCGATCGGCATGTCCCAGCATTTTCCCCCGGGCCAAGGCTCGCAGCACGCAGTGATCACGAGAGGCATTACGCCGTCCTTCCAGAACCGAATGCGAGGCAAGATCTCGCCACCGCCGTACCAGAACAGGCCACCGATGGCCGACGCCGACGCGATCGCCACCACCAAGATCTTCCGCTTACTCATGGGTTCAACCTGCTCCTCGCGCTGATGTTCTCGACGGCCTCGCGGATACTCCTCACGTCCGTGGCCATCCGGTCTTGCTTGTCGTCGATCGAGCCTACCTTGCTCTCGATCGAACCCACCTTGCCCTCGACCTCGCGGATTCGACGATCGGTCTCGTCGCCAGCTCGCTGAGCCTCGGTCGCGATCGCCTTCGCTTCGGTGACCACCGATGCCATCCACATGCCGCCGACCACCAACCCGACCACCAGCCCCGCAAGAAGCGTCTGCCCGCTCAGCGGCGGAGGAGACCCCGCCGGAGCATTGGCCACCTGAGGCGGAGCCATCGCGTAGCGGAACCCTGTCCCGATCGCTGCGGCGATGCCATGGTCGACGGTACCACCGGAGAGAGAGGCATCGGGGGCATCATCACCTACGCGAGTAGGGATCGATGTAATCGGTTCGAGCTTCGTGGCCGCCATGTCGTCGTGGTCATGCTAGCATGCCGACTTGACCTGTTCGTGCTGACTCAGCTATGATACGGCGAGGCAAGGGGGAACTACAATGCTCGGAGTGTTGACCGACAGAATAGATGCGCTGTGCATCACCTGCAAGCATCGGAGACCTATGGCGACATGTGCGGCCTATCCAGATGGAATCCCTGCGAAGTTCATGCGCGGCGAAAAGGATCACAACCAGCCAGAGCCCGGCGACAATGGGATCCAGTATTCGCCGCGGACTACTTCTCCGCCGTGACCACCTTGAAGATTCCGTGAAAGCGCTCGGGAATCAGGTCCCACTGACCGGAAGTAGCGAGCGCGTAGCATTCGGCAAAGAACTCGAATTGGTCGGTGAGTGCGTATTCGCTGACCGAAGCTCGCTCTTCCCTTGTCGAGGCCCTGTAGGCATCCATGTAGCGATTATGCAGTGCGCGTCCTAGATGCGAGCGGTCCAAGCTGAAGTGGACCGTATGACCGTACTCATGGACCATGATCTGGCGACCGGAAATCTCCGCGGCGCCAAAGATGTCGCCGCGGTTGACGTAAGCATCGACAACCTTCGGATGCTTGGCAGAAGCGACCCATCCTGCGTCAATGCTGTTTGCAAGTGTTCGCCTGACATTCTTGTCGAAGTCGGCTCGCACGCCCATGCGGCCGCCCCAGACTCCATCTTTTGTCGTTCCATCTACGTACGCCCACGCCTGCGCGTCCCCCATCTCTCCGTCCTCGACCTTGTGGATCACCGGCCCGAACACACGGCTCCGAGAGAGATCCTGCATGCGCGCAATGGCCTTGCGCGCCACCTCGTTTGCGCCGGCGTAGATTTCTCCAGACGATTCAGGCTCAAGATCCACCTCGAACGGCCGAGGCTTCTTGGCTACAGCGATAGCACGGTCGATGAGGTTCTGAGCGTCCAACTCCGACCCGTTGAACTCCACCAGCGCACTGCTCATATTCTCGTGCGTGAGATTGGCGACCGCCTCTCGTGCTCGGACCGCAGCCGCCTCTCGTGCTCGGACCACAGCTTCCCACTCAGCCTGCTCCGCTGCCCTTGCCGCCTTGCGAGCCGCTGCCTTTGCTGCCTTCTCCGGGTCCACCACCTTGGGTGCCCGCTTGGGCTTCGGCACCTTGACTTCCTGCGCATGGATCTCGCGTGCTCGAGCCTCAAGCTCTTCTCGGCGAACTACCTCCGCCTGAGCACGCTTCGCTGCCTCGTGCCTCGCCTGCTCCTCCGCTGCCCGCCGCGCGGCCTCCTCTGCCTTCCGCTTGGCCAACGCAGCAGCACGCTCCTCCGCCTGCTTCGCAGCCCGTTGTTCCGCCAGCGTTGCGCTGTGGGCTTCCGAGCTAGCTGCCCGCTTCGCGATCGACTCGGCTTGCATCGCTTGCGCAACGGACTTCGGACGCTGGGCCAATGCCATCGGCTGCGCCGCCTGAATCGCAGGACCGCGGCCAGCCATCGGTGCAGTTGGCGACTCGACCGTGGTGGCGTCCGGCCCACCTTCGGAGATACGATCGATCGTCTCGTCGTCGAGCACCGCATCCGCACCGCATCCGCAGCCAGGCTCGTTGCCTGGGTGACCTCCAGACGGCGCCGCCTTCCACGAGTAGATCTTCCCGTCTCGCGCCTTGTGGACCGGCCGATAGCGAGCCTTGCCCGAGTGCCGCCATCGGTAGGTCTCGATACCGAGCGAGCGGTGCACCTCGCGGGTGACCTGCATGTTCAACCGCCCGAGCTCGGTGGTCGCGATCACCCGCGCCCGACCTTCGACAGTGCCGTATTCGACGGGGAGACCGTTCTCTTCCCAGTGCTTCGCGAGCTGCTCGTCGCTCCAGCCGTTGGCGTACGCATGGGCGACGTCCTTCGTGATCGTCGGGATCACCGAGTCGCGCACGCTGGAGATGCGCTTGACGGCCGCCGCTCGATACGACCGCAGCGCGTCGCCGATCCGAGGCTTCGACCGGAAGCGTCGACCGACGACCGTCTCCACCTGCCGATCAAGGCTCGCCCGATTCGACCTATGCACGTCCTCGCCGGCTCGGTCGACAGCGGCGCCGATCCGTGCCTCGGTCATGCGCCCGACGAGCTGGCGCTGCACCGCCTCGAGCTGCGACCGGACCGACGGCGGGATCGTCTTGATGTCGGCACCCTCGCCGATCGACTTGTCGCCGCGGGCCCTTAGTGCCCTCGCGTAATCGCGACCGAGCGCGCCTCGCCACGCTTCCCACACGAGGTCAGCGATCTCACGGATCGCCTTCTCGAGCGAGACGATGGCGGCGGCATGCGTCGCCGGAGAGCGAAGGATGGCAGCCATCGACCGATCACGCCGTGAGAGCTGCGTTCACCTCGGACTCCACCGCGGGAGGCAGCGCCGGAAGGTCGACAGCCTCCATCGAGATGCGGTCGCGCCCCTGCACGAACACCTGTTCCTGGATCACCGCGGCCGATAGCACCCCCATCTCCCAGTAGGTGCGATGACGCTCAGCTCGCAGCGCGTCGATCTCTGCCTCCTCCTTCGGCGTCGGCTGCCGCAACGGGCGATGCTTGATCGTGAACGTCTCTGGCTCGCGCCCCGCCGTAGGGCCATCCTTCGCCGCGAACAGCAGCCCGTACATCCACGTGAGCCACGGGGTGATGATGTCGCCCTGCCACGACTTCACCCTCGCATCCCACGACCTCCACTCGCCATCGTTGCCGCCGCTGTTGAGCCCGCCGTAGGAGTCTCCGAGAAAGATCGTTCGCGGGATGCCGGTCGCCGCAACGGCCGCAGGCACGAAGACATCGACGAGCTGCGGGATGCCGGTGACCGTGCGCGACTTCTGGACGTACTGCTCGGGCGCACGCTTCTTCTCCTCGTTCCCGCCGTCGATCACGAGCGCCCTGAAGATCGACTTGAGACCGGCGAACAGGCGCACGCGGGCCTTCACCATGTCGCCCTTGCCAGCCATCACCGCCTCTTGCAGGCCCGGGATCGAGAAGACGTCGAGAATCAGATCGTGCAGCACGCCCTCCGCATAGCCGAGCGCGGACCACATCTTGCGCATCTCGTCGTACACGCGCTCGAGTACCGAGAGCGACCAGTACTGCTCATCGCGACGCATATGCTCGGGCAGATCGATCGGTCCGCAGTACTTGATGACGCGGCTCGCATGGATGAGACGGCCCTCGATCGGCGTACCGGTCGCAGCCGTGATGAGGTACGCCTCGGGCTCACCGTTCGCCCGCGTGACGGGCTGCACCTCGTTGCGATTGAGCACGAAGAACCCACGGACCCGCTTGATCCGCCCGAGATCCAGCGGCCAGTAGGGCGGCAGGCCGTCGTCGAGCGCGACACCGAGGATGGCCCCGCCCCAGTGCGAGCCGAAGGCCGCGAGCCTCGCCGTGTTGCGCTTGATCGCCAGGTCTTGCGCCGTCGAGTCAACCGCCTTGGCATCTACCCACTCGGGCAACGACTCGATCGTGTGCCCCTCGCGGGTCATCGCCTCCGCAGGGAGCGTCGAGCACAGGACCGAGATTCCCTTCTGCGTCCAGAACGCGTCGAGCTCGGGCATGGTAAGCGGCGCCCGAGGGAGCATCCGCATGGACGTGGATCGGTCGACGCTGGTGCCGAGCCCCGTAAGGAACGAGGTCACATCGTCGAGACGCGGGAAGCTCACCATGCCCCGCAATGTGGCACGCAGCCTATGTCGATTCGGTCAGCTCGACGCGCTTCCGCAACCTGTCCATCTCCTCGACGTGGTGATCGGAGAAGTACACCGCGTCGACAAGCGGGGCCTCGGTGGATCTGGGTTGCGTTCTCGCCTACGATCGAGATCTTGGATGTGGGCGTGCGGATCCTGTAGTGGAACGACGTCATGTCGATCTTGCCTGCGACGCACAGGGCCACGAGATCGGAGCCGAGGTCGACCGCCGCGTGGTCGTTATACGTGACGATGTCGACCTTGCACCCGCACTGCAAGGCGACGAGCACCTCCAGGAGCATGCGCGTCGTCCTGCCCGTGCCACGCAGGCGCAGCGCGTGCTCGAGATCCTTGGGTGGAGCCCATGGCTTTCCGGTGAGCCTGGCGATGGCATCGCGGAAGGCCGAACTCTTGGCAGCGACGCCACCAGCGAGCGCGAACCGATCGGGATCTTCGAGCCCGCAGCGGCGAGCCATGGCGGCGACGAGGGTCTTGGTGTCGAGCATCGGCCACCTACTCACCGCGATCGCGGTCTGTTCCGCTTCTCCGATCCGAAACCACGATGCGTGCCGTGCCGAATCGAATCGAGCACGTTCTGTCGCTGCGTGCCCCATCGCAGGTTTTCCGGGCGGTTGTTCCGAGCGTTGCCGTCGAGATGCCGAACGACGAGGCCGCGACGTCGGGGCCGGCCGTGGAAGGCGAGAGCCACAAGCACGTGGACGAACGCACGGCGACCTCCCGAGAGCTCGACGCGGAGGTGACCGTGATGGTGCAGCGAGCCGGCCAGCCTGCGACCTTGGGCATTCAGGACGGAGCCAGCGCTCGTGGCCATGTAGCCAGCGAATCCCGGGATGGCCCTGCGCTCACTCATGACTTCCTCGGTTGCCTCGGTGGCGCGCTGCACTTCTCGCAACAGCAGCGGCCGCCGCCGTATCGATCCATCCACGCACGAGCGTCCGCGCGGTCCTGCTCGTGCGTGCCAGCATGTTGCTGGCGGAACACGTGCGCACTCGCTTCTCTCAGAGCCTGCTGAAGGTCGACGCGTTCGATGCCTTCGCTCACAGCCTCGATCTCCCGCACGTTGCCAGCCGTGTCTATGACGACCTGGTGCGCGAGCGCATCCCACGTTGCCAGGCGGTCGGTCATGGCTACGACACGCCCCCGATGTGCACCGTGGTAGCAACGTCGTCGTGCGCGAGGTGCTCGAGCATCATCGTTCTGGCGGCATCGAAGGCTTCTCCAGGCACGAGCAACTCTTCGATTGCGAAGAGGATCTCCAGCACGGCCCCGGTCTTCCGCCACCAGGCGCCAGGCCGCAGCACGCTATACGCGTCGGCCATCGGAGCGAGGTGCACGACGAGCAAGGGCAGCGAGTAGACGAGCAGCACGAGGCAGCACAGCAGCGGGTCGACCATCGACCATCTACTGCTCGGTCGATGCGCCTGTTCCGTCTCGCAGCTCACGCCACGCTTGAACTACCACGCTCCCATGGCACGGGCGCGGCGCGCATGAGCACACGAGGTGGTGCCTCGCCGTGATCGAAGCCAGCGCCCGCAGCACGCTCGCATCGCCGCTGCTCACCTTGTCGCTCAGCCACTCGTGGTACTTCGGGATCGC